>Ga0302210_10001225_pt1 | contig 10943 bp, 8 predicted proteins | sample II_Fen_E3_2_FD_198793 | JGI IMG/M metagenome (GOLD analysis project Ga0302210, IMG submission 198793) | Peat permafrost microbial communities from Stordalen Mire near Abisko, Sweden - II_Fen_E3_2 | ecosystem: Environmental > Terrestrial > Soil > Wetlands > Permafrost | place: Sweden: Abisko... | reverse complement strand
CAAAATTCTTTCGCTGCGATAAGAAATTTCTTTTACTGCTAAAAGCAAATTTCTATAGATATTGTTATATATGATAGTACGTTTTGAATATGTTTGTCAACTAAAATTATATAAATTTTATCAAAAACGAGAAAACTTAGACTGAAACCAATTTTTGCACAAAAAAACCTGGTCTGCGAATCAGACCAAGTTTTTATTTTTTACTGCGTGTATATATATCATACCTTTGTTTTGATCGTTCAAAAACCAATGCCCATTCATTCAAAAATTCTTCTACTGATTTTTTACCGATCATAACCGCTTGAATCCCCTGGTCCCCAGTCTGATCCAGCATAGAGCGATAATCCGGTAAATACATTGGCGGTTGATAAAATTTTAAATTTGGATTTGAAAACATCCGCAAAGCTAACTGCATATGCGGTAATTCCTGCGCCCACGGTTCTTGTAATGAATCCATATGCGTTGGAATTTGACCAATACTCTTATTCCAATAGCTTTGACTTTTTTGCGAACACAAAAAACTTATGAACAGCCAGGCTTCTTTTGGATGTTTGCTTGTATTAAAAATAGAATACCCGTCAATATTGCCGCCCTCTTGAATAAAATCACCATTCACTGCTTTTGGCAGAGGCAGTGGTGCATATTCACCGGGCTGCAAAGATTTTTGATGTTGTGAATACGATCCAATATTATGCTGCACCATAGCCACATTTCCTGTATCAAAGGCAGCAATCATTTCTCGATAACCATTTGTCACATCGCTAATTGGTGTAAATTTTTGATAAAGTGCTAAATATTTTTTGACAAATTCAACATGTTTTGGATCATTGATGCGGCACTTCCCGTTTTTATCAAAAAAATCCGTAAAGCCCGAATAAGCAAACATCATTCGCAAGAGTTGTATAGATGCACCGTTACCGCCCCGAATCGAAAAACCATAACGCTGCTGGTCTTTATCCGTCATTTTTTCTACTGCGTAAAAAAACTCATCCCAAGTATCAGGAACTTTGACTTGTTTCTGAGCAAACCAATCTGGTCGATACCATAAGATCTCCATACTCATTGTATTCGGCAGCTGATATAATTTCTTATCCAGCACCATCTCACGATTGGATTCAATAATCGCTGGCGACAGTCTGTCCTTTTCGTCCCATTGGGCAAATAAAGGGTCCAAGTCGAGTAAAACCTTTCGTGACGTAAAATCTGCCAACCAGCTCGTTTGGACACCACATACATCAGGAAGATCATTTGATGCAATGGCACTATCGATTTTTTGTTTAGCGGTTTGTTTTGGCAGTCCAATGTACTCAATATGGATTGTTGGATTTTGTTCTTCAAACTCTTGAATCAATTTTTTGTAATAAGGGGTTCGATCCGGACCGGCATTTTCATCCCAAAAAACAACATTCACCTTTTCTACTACTTTAAAAGGTTGTTTTATCGCTGCATCATCTCTCGTGAAATGAAATGTCACCGCAATGATACCAAACAATACACCTGCAAATAATAAGCTCCAGAATACTTTATTAAACATAGTGATTGCTGCTCCTTTGCACGATAATATAAATTACACGCACTATTTCGACTTTTTAAAAAATTCAATAAAAATCAATTTTACAAATTAATATATATGGCATTACACAATTTATATATTAATTGTAAAAAATTGGGTATATAGATCATGGCGTTACAATAAACTTGATGTAATTTCTTTAATTATAGCCAACAGATCATCAAAAATCCGCTACAAAAAGCTGTAGCGGATTGGATTATATGAACGTAAAAACGAATTCACCTATTGCTCTCTATATAAGAGCTGAACAATAGGTGAATTCGAAATATTTCCATTACTGCTCTATCTGCCTATTAATATACCATATTTTGTATTATATGTACAGATAGATACTACACAATAAAGGATAACAATTCAAACTGCGCCTGTTTGATTTTAGCTATTGCTTTGTTTTAAGCGATAATTTCTTTTTTCTTTTCATGATAAAGCAAATCATTATGCCCAAAACAATTTTCATATTTCCAGCCAGTCAAATCTTCAACAGCTGCTTTTGTTTCCGGTGTTACATCAGCCATGCTGCCACCGTCTTTAATTCTATGAACTTCATCAACCAGAAGCTTATGCGTTTCTTTTGTGAGTTTTAGATTACGCGAGATGAACCACGTGATCGCGCAGAGAATAATTGGTACAACAATCGTCATGACTAGGATACCATCAATAGCGCTTGCAGTCTGTTCACCAGCACCTTTCACAAAACCAAAGTAAGCAAGACCAACACCAAGCAAAAAGCCTTCTGCTGCGGATGCTACTTTAGAAAGAAGACCATTTACTCCTGTGAAGATGCCTTCGCGTCTTTCCATTGTTACAGCTTCATCAATATCTGCCATGAACGGAAGCTGAAAGACCGGAATATAATCTGCACCGGCTTTACCAACATTGTTGACAATTGCCAAAATAGTAAGCCATACGATAACCATGTTTTCTTCCATGCCGATCCGCCCTTGGAAGAGAATAAAGTAACCTACCAAAGACACCGTTACAATAACACCAACAACCTTAAATGCAGCAGGACCCCCATATTTATAGCACAGTGCAATAAATACAGCGAGTGCGATAAATGAGATCAGTGTTGCAAAACTTGTGATAACAGACGTTGCACTCTTCGACAGCATCAGTGAATAAATTACATAGTACGTAAATACACCAGCTGCAAGATTTTTATAAATACCAATCAAAAGCATCATACCTGAGTGAATCCGAAATGCACGGATTTTCATACTCGCAAAGATATCATTGACCATCTTCACAAGCACATGATGGATACTTCCCATTTTTTCAGCATAAACGATATCTTCAGGTGCTCTTTCAAAAGTAAGGAAATATACAGCGACAAGTGAAAGCGACGTAATGGCGGCATAGGACAGCCCGGTATAGAAATAAGCATCAACGGAGCCTTCACCAAAATACTGAAAAAAGGCCGCCGGAAAAAGAAGGGCAATCGTGCTGGCAAAGGTACCACAGTACTGTTTTGCGGACACCAGCTTCGTTTTTTCGGAAGCGATTTGTGTCATTTCAGCAGGAAGTGTTGGTCCTGGAACAATTACCATTGTAAAGACCATTTCATAGAGTATATTAACAATTAAATAGAATGTGAACGTCTGACCCGAAAGCCAAAGCAACGGATAGGTGATGAGAACGCCAGGAATCCCCAGCATAATAAAGAAATGTCGTCTGCCAAATTTTTTGCCAAGCCTTGTCCGGCCAAAGTTATCACTGATATACCCCATTACCGGATTGCCCACTGCATCCAGCAAGCGGGCAATCGTAAAGATAAGACCGGCCTGTATAGGGATAATGCCGCAAGCAGCTGTATAAAACAACATTAAAAATGCCGACGACAAGGCCTGTGCACCACCGCCAAGAAAGTTCAAACACGCATAACCAACTACGTTCCACCATGTGACTTTTCTCGTTTTCATAGTTTTCTCTCCCCTAAAATTTTATAATATATAATTTGCATTAGTTAGAGTATTTCACGTTCTGCCGCTGCCAAAACAAATGGTCCTAAACCTTTCGGTTCATTGCTGACAATGGGTTCACTCATGTAATAGGCAAAGGTTCCATCACGTTTGTCTTTGCCACCTAAACCAGCTACCGAGCAAACTTTATTCAAATTAATCAGCCCGACTTTCGTTTCTGAAATAAATTCCTTGACTAACCCGTCATAGGAAGCCTCTGCTGTTTCTTTTAAACCAATTGGTAAATAACCGAGTCGTACACCTTTAAGCAATGCATACACAATCATTGAAGAGCCAGATGATTCAAGATAATTTCCCGGGCGGTCGCCTTCATCAAGAATTTGGTACCACACATGAGATTTTTTATCTTGCACTTTCAAAAGTGCCTGAATACAATCATTAAAGATTTGAATTAACTGGCTGCGATGTTCATTTTCTTCGGGAAAAAGTTCCAGCGTGTCAGCAAGAGCCATAACATACCAGCCCATTGCTCTACCCCAAAAATGTGGTGACAAACCTGTTTTGTTATCAGCCCATTCTTGCTGCTTCATTTCGTCCCAAGCATGATATAAAAGGCCTGTTTTTGCATCCTTTAAATTTTTTTCAGCAATGATAAACTGTTTGGCAATGTCATCAAAAGCCGCACGATCATCAAAAGCTTTACTATAAGCCGCATAAAAAGCCGCTCCCATATAAAGTCCATCTAACCAAATCTGATGCGGGTACATTTCTTTATGCCAGAAAACTCCTTCACTCGTCCGTGGATGTGTATCAATTTGTTTTCTGAGATTTTGCAATGCTGCTTTATATTTTTTTTCACCAGTTTCTTTATATAAAGTTATTAAGATTTTACCGTTATTTAAATGATCAATATTATATTCGTCCAGGCGATAACCAGAGATTGTACCATCATCCTGAATAAAATGATCCATTGTTTTTATAATGAAATTTAAATACTTTTCCTCACCACATTGCTGCCAGACTTTGGCAATGCCATCGAGCGTCAATCCATATTCATAGCCCCAATGATCTGTTAAATTTGTATTTCTTGCTATAATCGAATCTGCCATCCACTTTGCATAATTTTTCATTTTTCCACCTCTAACCATTTCCATAAATAATCTAATTAATAGCCTGCTTCATCCGCTATAATAATAATTTTGATACGTCCTTCAAACTTAATTCCATTATGGATAATCGTTGTAAAGTTACATATCCGTTTCTTGCAATCACAATCTACACAATACCCAGTCTCCACACAAGGTGTTTCATGTTTTATCCGCTTCGAATTCATCGGAGCAATCTCTCTGATACGTTTAAAAGCATCTTCCAAATTCTCAACAATTTTATTGACTCCGGCAACAATAATGACATTTTTCGGACCAAAAATCATCGGTGCAACACGATTGCCCGTACAATCCGTATTAACAAGCTCCCCCTGTTTCGTAATTGCATTCGTTCCGGTCAACAGAAAATCAGCAGTAAGTGATTTACGATGAATGTCTACAATATCAGGATCGAACGGAAGATTTTGATAACGATCAAAAAAAGCATAATTCCCATTTCTTAAAACGTCTACAATCCCCATATCACTTAGCGTAGTTGACCCACCAAGAGCAACACTGGCTCCGTCATCAATCATCGCTATTAATTTTTCTTTTGCTTCGGCAAGATTTAGTACATAGGAAGCTTGAAAATGTTTTTTATTTAAAACAGCAACGATTGTTTTAGCTTTACAGATATTTTTCCATTGTTTAATTGTCTCCATCTATAAACCACCTCCTTTCTTGCAAAAATAGACTCCCAACCTTATTTTTCAGCTTCTATTTTCTTCTTTTTATCATTTTTTATTGGTTTCATTTCTTCGAAAACAATATTTTCAAAACTTGCATTTTTTAAATAATTTAACTTCATTGGTTTGGTATTCTTAAAGAGTAAACTGGCAAAAGTTAAATTTTCATGGAATGCATTTTCCAGTCCTTGAACTTCAATAGCGGCTCCGCCAGCTCCATCAATCGTACAATTTTCAATTCTGATGTTTTTAAATTGACCTGGTGTTTTCGACTTTGGATATTCTACAACTGCATTCGGATCAGAATATCCGGACGTAAAGATAAAGGCCTGCAATCTGATATTTTTCATGGCATTGTCACGGAAAATTATATTTCTAGCACCACCGCCAATTTGAGGTGCAGTCTTAGCCCGAAAACCAATATCTGTATTTTCAATTACATTATCTTCCGCCAAAATATTTTCAATCCAGGCTGCCGTATGACTGCCTGTTACAACTGCGCCATGCCCATGGTTGAAATAATTATTAAATATCCAGATGTTTTTCGTTGATGGATCTTTTTGACCCAAACTACCAAGGCCTGCAGCAAAATTAACACAGTCATCGCCCGTATCAAAATAATTATTGATTACAGTCAAACCATTGCCATGCGTAAACTCAATTCCATCGCCATTATTGCAATCAAACGTACGGAACGTAACATCGTTAATGGTTACATCATCGCAATGAACATTCACTAAGGTATGATTTGCCGGATTGATCACATGAATGCCACCATAATAAACCTGTTTTACACCGCGTAATAAAATCAAACTCGACCGTCTTGGATACGAAGATTTAAAAGTTTGTCCATCCTTCATCAAAGCCTCAACCTGAGCTTTGGCTAAAATTCCGATGTTCAACACATGATTTGGATCCATTACACCTGCTTTATCTGTTTTGTTATTTGCATATAAATAAGCTGTTTGATCCGTATTCTTCTGCCAACCATTTCCATCAATGGTTCCTTCACCAACAATACGAATTTTTTTTACAACGGGTTCTTTATCCGTTGGTCCCGCATTAATTAAAGCGAAATATCGTTCATCGGTAGAATATGGATAGAGTTTATAATGATACGTATAGTCTTGTGCATTTTCTGAACCAAGTAACGTTGCCCCTTTGGTCACTTCCAAGGTCATATTACTTTTGAGCCAAATCCCGCCCGTTTTAAACACGCCAGCGGGGACCAGCACTTTCGCTCCAGGTGTACAAGCATCAATCGCCTTTTGAATAGCCTTGGTATTGAGTGTTATACCATCACCAACAGCCCCATAAGCTTCAATGTTAAATATGGTCGGAACAACTGTCGTTTTTTGTTTCACAATATTACTATCAGCTGATTCATTGCCTTTTGCATCGACAGCACGTACCGTAAATTTATATTCCGTAGAAGGCTTCAGCCCTGTCACAATATAGGAATGTTTCATGATTGCCTGCGCTTTTGCATTTTCCGCATAAAATTTATCTATACTTGGCTTCGCGGCCGAGCTCCTATCCGACTGGACATTACCGAGAAGCTTATCATTCATGTATATGTGATAATCTACTATAGTAGTTTGGTTTTCCGTTTTTTCCCAAACGAGAGTAATGCTCTGCTCATCAACAGCTAAGGCTGGAACCTTTAAATTTTGCGGTACTGCAAGGCTTGCAGCCAATGTCACCGAAGTCATCACTAGCCCCAATACCATAACCAATACAATTTGTCTGGCATATTTTTTCATTGCTCAGTTCGCTCCTTCACTATCTTTTCAACTTGCTTCAAGCAATGGATCAGAAGAAAAATTCAACTTGCGAACGTAACCATTTTTCGCTCGTTTTATCGGTTCCCGTCAAATCCTTGCTCTGTAACCAACGAGTTGTCCAGAGGATATTTTTTGTTGGAACATATTTGTAAACAAACTGCCAACCTTTACTTCCAGCTTTGTTATTTTTAATATCAAATGTCGATTTGATATAAGCTTGATCTTCCAAATGTACATAATCGAGTTCAGTCGACCAGGAATGCGCTATTTTTTTATCTGCGGTACGATATACCAAACAGAAATTATAGGCTGTATTTTGATCATCACGATCTGACTTTGCATAATCTGCTCCAAAATTCAGATTTTTCGCAATATCATGATCAAAGGCAAGTTCCCAAATGTTCGTATCTTCGTAGCTAGACACCACTTTACCGTTTGGATCTTTGTAGTTTTTATTATCGGCCATTGTATGCCACAGACCCGCATAAAGATTGGTTTTTTCATCTAACGGATAGGTTACATCCATTTGAACATAATTGATACCAACATTTTTTGGATTTACATAACTTTCATTAATGCCACGATCATCCTTAGTTACCGTTTCACCAGTTGTATTACGTGTCGTCGAATTATAATCCGGTTTACCATATGTCACATTAAATTTGGCCTTATTACCAAAGCTATAAACAGCACCTGTATAATATTCATTCATTACCATCCCATTGATGGCACCTGCTTTATCACGCCCAACCTTCAAGGTTCCGTTACCAACCGGACCATAGAAATACAGTCTCGACATATCAAACTGCCCATTTGTATTTTCTTGACCACCACGATCTTGTCCGTCACGATCACGTGCACCTAAGAAACGAATAAGTCCATTCCAGCCACCGCCAATCGGTGTGGTTCCTGTCAATTCATAATAATACGATGAATCTTTGACCCCCGTGCCTGTCGTATCGCCTTTTGAATTGCTATCTGTTTTATGATCATAACGTACTCTGATATTCCCATTCCATTTTATGCCATCTGTTTTTGGTGCTGCTGGAGCCGCAATAGCTGGTGCTGGTGGTGTAACCCCTGGTATCCGAACATGCATATCGGTTAATTCATCTTTAAATTCCTTTTCCAACTGCGTAATTTGCGTTTGCGTTGCCGTATCCGCTTTTTGCACATTCGACATCGCTTTGGCTGTCATAACTGCCATTTCATAACGAGTCAGCGGGCGATCTTTATTAAAATCTCCATCTTTATACCCGTCAATTAAGCCATCATGAACGAGCTCCGCTACTGTTTGATAAGACCAATGCTGCATGGGAACGGTAGCAAATGGATTATCCGTTGCTGCAAATGCAGCACTTTCCATACCAAAAGCAATACAGAATGCTAAACTCATCGCCAATTTTTTTTTCATTTTTTCTATCCCCTTATATTCTTATTTTATTAGATCACATATTTTTAAATTGGTTTAACAGGAACAAACAATTCGCAGAATAGTCCACAACACTGCGTATGTATAAAAAACGAACACCACCAGAAAGCACAGTGTTTTCTAACTTATTTTGCAGCCAGTAAAAATGAATACAGTTTTGTATCACGATAACGTAAACCGGTTAACATTATGATAAAAAAAATAAGTACATGTATGATCACCGATTCCTAGCTAGAAAATTTCAACATTTTTTATCTCCTCCCACCTAAAATTTTATTGAACACTGTATGACGGCACGCTGCAATTCTATGATTTTTAATAGATATATCATCACCAGCATTTATTTCATTATAGTTCGCCATATGTCTTTAAGGAATTCAAAATATTAAGATAACTCTGCACTTTCTTTAGATGTTGTAGTTTAATTTAAAATATTGTGACAATTGTTAATAGTTCCTCTTCCTATGATAATAAAAATTTATGATATGATATAAAAACAGGTTGTAAAGCATAAATTGCTTTACAACCTGTTTTTAAACTCAATGGGAGAAAGACCGGTATGTTTCTTAAAACATACACTAAAATATTCGGGTGTATTATAGCCAACCATATCCGCTACTTCATAACATTTCATATCTTGATTACGCAAAAGCTCCATTGCTTTTTGCATACGCACCTGTAGTAAAAAATCAGAAAAGGTAATCTTTTTTTCTTGTTTGAATAATGTACTTAAATAAACTGGATTAATATGGATATGACTCGCTACATCCTGCAAGGAAAGGCCCTGTTTCACATAATGTTTTTCCATATATTTCACGGCTTCACCAATGACGCCCCCTCGATGACTCTCCCTTTTTCCAGCCATAAATTCAGCCAAATTACCAACCACCGAACGAATGAGGGTTAAGATCTCACTGATGGTCTGCATTTCATTAATCCGAATATAATACAGGGACATATTTTTGCGCTGCACATGTTCCCAGTCGGATGCCCATTCCGCACTGCCGCGAAACAGAGAAATTACGAGCCATACCGATAAAAGGCGAACATGATAGAGTGACATTTGTTTTTCTTGAATCATCACCTGTTCTAAATCATCAATAACCAAAAATGCATCCTGTGCTAACCCAAGCTTTACCTTCTGAACAAGTTCATTTACTTTGTCTTCCGTTTGCAGACTCATATCTTGCTGGGAAGACAGCTTAATATCAGACAAAGAATATATTTTATCTTTACCAATAAAATGCCGAAAATCAAGAAGTGATCGCGACTCTTGATAAGATAGCCGCAAGCCCAAGATGCCTTTATGGACACCACCTAAAACAATAGTTACGGTCGTTTTTAAATATTTATGTACCAACTTTTGTATTTGTTCTACTAAGTACCGACCATTTTGCTCTGCAACCTGAACTGTTTCATTACTAGAATACAGCAGCACCAGTTCATCCTGTTCGAGTTCAACCACGCCCCCCGTCTGTTGGCTGTGCGTGACTTCTTCGCACATATTTACTACACAAAACTTAAAAGCTTTCTGCCGTTCGACAAAGTCTGCCATTTTCATAGAATCTTGATGATATTCATCAATCTTAATTAAAAAAGCAATAAAAGTCTGCCCCGTTAAATCAATGCCCAAAGACATTGCATCCTGTCGAAGTTCTGTTTCCTCGCCATTGCCATCCATTAATTTTTTTAAAAACTCACGACGAAAAAACGGATTTGCGGCATTTATTTTTTGCTGTACACGATTTTCAGCATCCCATTCACTCGCTGCATTTTGTACTTTTTCTAATAAATTTTCCTTATCGACCGGTTTTAACAAATAATCAAAAACATGCGCTTTTACAGCTTGCTGGGCATAACTAAAATCTGTATACCCCGTCAAAAGAATTAATTTAATGAGTGGATACCGTTCCTTAACGATTTGCGCCAATTCTAAACCATCCATAAACGGCATCTTAATATCCGATATTACAATCGTTGGATATTCTGTTTCAATCAAATTCAGCCCTTGCTCGCCATCAGCCGCTTCACCAACAAGTTGAAAACCATACTGCTCCCAGGGAATAATTTTTGCCAGCCCGCGGCGAATAATGCGATCATCATCAATAATCAAAATCCTATGCATTTTACTTGTCCTCCAATCTTTCCATTGGAATCATAACTGTCATCACAGTCCCTACATTTAACTCACTATCTATTTTCAGACCAACATTGGTTCCATAATAAAGCTGTATTCTTTCGTGTACACTGCGAACACCCAAGCCCATTTTAATGCGCCCCAATGTTTTATCAGCCAGCCCGGCCCGTACTTCTGCCAAGCGCTCCGGTGTCATACCCAAGCCATTATCCTCTACCTCAAAATATAAGAAACCATCCTTGGTATATCCGGTAACCTTAATCCAAC
>Ga0302210_10001224_pt1 | contig 10949 bp, 7 predicted proteins | sample II_Fen_E3_2_FD_198793 | JGI IMG/M metagenome (GOLD analysis project Ga0302210, IMG submission 198793) | Peat permafrost microbial communities from Stordalen Mire near Abisko, Sweden - II_Fen_E3_2 | ecosystem: Environmental > Terrestrial > Soil > Wetlands > Permafrost | place: Sweden: Abisko... | reverse complement strand
AATTCTGCAACAATGATTCGCGTAAAAGGATTTAATTTTGACCTGTGTGATAAAAGCTGTTTTTTGTAAACGAAAGCTTTTATTCTGTTCCAGAAAAACACATTATAAAAAACAATAATTTAAATAATCAACGATCATGAAAACAGACGAGATGAAGAAAGTATTGATTGCATTGGACTATGATGCAACCTCAAAAAAAGTGGCAGATGAAGGGTATTCATTGGCAAAGTCTATGAATGCAGAAGCCATATTGTTGCACGTCATATCCGAATTGCCGGTGTATTATTCGGATTCAAATTATAACCACGAGTTCAAGGTGGATATGCTGGGAGATTTGAATAAAACCACCCAGGCATTTTTGGATAAAACGAAAAAACATTTGGGGGATGAAGATGTTCAGACAGTTGTCATAGAAGGGGAAATTGCCGACACTATTTTAAAAACGGCGAAAGAAATGGATGCGACTATCATTGTCATGGGATCGCACAGTCGCAAGTGGTTGGAAAGTATTATACTGGGAAGTCAGGCTGAAGATGTATTAACAAACTCACCGATACCTGTATTAATTGTTCCGGTAAAGAAAAAAGAGAACTAATCTATAATGCATAATTCATAATTTACAAAGTATTGATAAGCAGATATTTAAAAATTATCAGTTAGTAATTACGTATAAACTTACACATTAGAATTATTGAAATTTAAAAAAGACAGATCAAATGAATGATAATGGAAAAGACCAAAACAGCACGATTGGGGAAGATAATATAAAGGCTCAACATGAACGTAAATTCCAATGGAAAGTAATCCATCATAGCTGGATTTTTTGGATATTCGCATTATTGATGTTAATTGGCATACTCTATTTTATAATGACTTTTGGCTTTGCATTGATACCTTACTAATAATAGCACACTGCAAGATTTGATAAGAATTCAAAAAGTGAATATAAAATGACCATCACTTCAACATCGTTTATAAAAAAGTTTCTACTGTTGTTTCTTGTGGTAGGAGGACTATACTATGCCCGGGTATTTCTGATTCCACTATGTGTTGCAGGCATTTTAGCAACGCTTTTTTTACCATTCTGTACATGGCTGGAGAATAAGAAAATCCCAAAAGGACTGGCTCCGGTTATCTGCCTATTGGTATTATTGCTTATCATTACCGGAATAGGAGCACTGCTTACCTGGCAGATTACTGATCTGACAAAGGATTTCAGTATGTTGACACAACGAGCTGAAGGTATTGGCGATAATATCCAGAAATACATATTTAACACCTTTGGCATTACTGCCAAAAAGCAACTGCAGCTACTCAGTAATGAACAATTGTCCATTACAGGCACTATGCAGGTAGTGGCGGGATCAGTGGTTTCTATGGTTACTGATTTCATCCTGGTAATGGCATATATATTTCTTTTGCTCTACTTTCGCAGTCATATACGCAAGTTTATTCTTAAACTGGTTCCCCCTGTACAACAAACCGAAATGAGTAAAATGCTCACCGGTATTACATTTGTATCCCAGCAATATCTTCTTGGGCTTGCCAAAATGATTGCATGCCTGTGGATTATGTATGGTATCGGCTTTAGCATAGTAGGAGTAAAAAATGCACTTTTCTTTGCCATTCTGTGTGGCCTGTTAGAAATTGTTCCATTCATAGGTAATCTGACAGGCACCTCACTTACCGTGTTGGTCTCTGTTGTCCAGGGAGCCGGTATGCCTATGGTGATAAGTATTGTAGCTACTTACCTGGTAGTTCAATTTATTCAGGAGTGGATACTGAGCCCGATCATTGTGGGTACACAAGTGAAAATTAATGCTTTTACGACCATTATTGCCATGGTGCTTGGCGAATTAGTGTGGGGTGTAGCGGGTATCTTTCTTGCCATTCCACTTATTGCCATGTTTAAAATTATATGCGACCATATTGAATCGCTTAAACCTTATGGCTTTCTGATTGGTGAGATTAAGAGTCCTAAAAAAGCACCTGGCTATATCACGAAAACTATAAACCGATTGATTAGAAAGAAAAAGTAATGTTTCATTTTATGATCGGACCAATAGCAACGTAAATAACAAATGCATGTTTATTGAGATAACCTCATTTCCATCCGAATAAATCTTCACAATTGAGAACCTGAAATTCATGGAATTGACACAACACGACCCAACAATTGGTATTTTCACTTATACATTGAATCTGATTGCATTTCAAGAAGTTCAGGATAATTATAATCGCATCCTTCCGGATATACACTTCATTAAATAAGGAAAATACGAAATGCCTTTACAATAAAAAACAGGCTACCCAAATACATTTTCAAAATGCATATTACAAAGAGGTTGAATCGTAGTCATGTGTATCAGCCTTTTGTTCTTTGAAATGAATTATCTTTGGATTAAAATATCTGGCACATCTTTTGCAAGGGGTATGATAGTTCCATTCTTCAATAATTGAATTTCAAAAAATGATAGTAAAGGATCTTCAAAAATGATAGGTTTAGCCTGAGAGTCATCCTATTTTATATCAGAACAAACCATCTGAATAATAAATTGTTTAAAAGAGTGTATGAATTATGAATTATGAATTATATTAAAACCCGACAGTCATGAAACGTTTAAAAAGAACCGCGTTATTTGCTTCCACCCTGCTATTTGTATCGCTATTCAGCGCGTGCGATATGTACAGCTACGTTACTCCTTCGGCACAAGTCAGGTATGATAATCCATCCTGGGCACCACCCTATGTACAGGGAGTGCGGTACTATTATTTGCCGGACATCGAAACATATTACGATCTTACAAACCGGGAATTCGTGTACCTGAACAACGGACAATGGTATTATTCACAGTCTTTGCCGGGTATTTATGCAGACTTCGACCTGGATAACTGCTTTACCGTAGCTATTGATTATAACACTTATCAACCATGGATGCACCAGCAGTATTACGTTTCGCATTATCCACGGTATTATTACCGCGACTATTACGATCACAGCAACATCCCCTATGTTCGTGGATACAATGAAAACAGCCGGAGTGCTATCTACTGGCCGGAGAACCAACGAAACCGTGCACGGAGATGGGACAATGAGAATGTAAAAAGCAACCGCCAGTTTAAATACTCAGAATCTGACCGCCGCCAGCAAAACAACTACCAGTACAATAATCCATCAACCAGGTCACCTGAAACAAACAGGGATACCCGTCAACAACCGGATAACAGGTATAACAACAATGCACAACCGAACAGAGGAGACAACAACGTTACCCGTCAACCGAATGCTACCGATAACCGGCAACAACCAAATGCAACTAACAATCCCCAGCGACCAAACAGGGGTGATAACAATGCGACTACCCGGCCAACACCATCGGATAACGGCAATGTAAACCGTCCGGACCGGAATGATAAGAACAGCACGGTAATGCCACCACGCATATCAGGATTTGAAAACGGTCCCCGTCAGCAAAATGAAGTCAAACCGGACAGGACAAATCAAAAAACGAATTACTACGGACGAACAATCGGACAACCTGTAAAAGTGGAGAAACAAATGCGGGAACGTACACCTGTACAAAAACCGGCAAGAACCGAAACAAGAAGTAGCAGGGATTCGAAAGAACAAAACGACAACAGCAGAAAATAAACAACATGTGAATTGTTGCAGTCAGATGCCGGAAGTCAGGAAATAACAATCCTGGCTTCCGGTCTTTTTATGAACATATGCTTAGGTAAGGATATTAAAATATTGAGCAAAAGAAGACCTCAAACAACAGATATGAAGAAAAACCTGAATCAATCCCCACATTATTTTCACTCATTTTCTTTCTAATTACGGAAAAACTATGCTATATAAAGAAGTGTCAATAAAACACAGAAAGGATTAAAATGACTTTTAATAACAAAACCACATACATCCGGAATAAAATCTGTTTCCCTTTTCTTAAACATACCACTCTATTATTTTGTTATATAACAAAAGCTTAACACCTTTATTAAATTGTCTGTAGGGTTAATGTAGGGTTACGTTTTTTGACATCTTTTTAGTGTAGGGTTCTTATTGGGTTCATAAATTAGTTTTGGGAATAAACAAGTATTTACTTTGCGGTGTTTACTGACTACTAATAAAATGAAAAAATCCGATCATATGAAAAGACATTTCATCTGTGCCTTGTTGGCTGCAATATTCTTCTCAGCATGTGCATCCGGAAAATCAAATTCAGATGCCATCCTGGATCATAAAGTAGACTCTGTTCTCCGGTTAATGACACTTGACGAAAAAATTGGTCAAATGGTCTTGTATTCCAGCGATTGGGATATAACCGGCCCCTCCCTCAAAAAAGGTTATTTAGACGATATCCGGAAAGGAAATTGTGGAAATATATTCAACGCACATACGGCAGCATATACACGCAAGCTTCAGAAGATTGCTGTCGAAGAATCTCGGTTAGGTATACCGTTGTTGTTTGGTTATGATGTGATCCACGGGCATAAGACGATTTTCCCGATATCTCTGGGAGAATCGTCCTCGTGGGATCTGGCTGCCATTGAAAAATCAGCTCGTGTTTCAGCAGCTGAGGCTGCAGCATCAGGTATTAACTGGACATTTGCCCCCATGTGCGATATATCGGTAGAACCCCGTTGGGGAAGAGTATCGGAAGGTGCCGGAGAAGACCCATACCTGGGTTCTAAAATAGCAGCCGCCCGTGTTCATGGATTTCAGGGGAATGACCTGTCGGATACACTGACCATCCTGGCCTGTGTAAAACATTTTGCTGCATACGGCGCACCTCTTGCCGGACGCGACTATAACACGGTGGATATGTCCGAACGTGTTTTCCTTGACACCTACCTTCCCCCTTACAAAGCGGCTATTGATGCAGGCGCAATGAGCGTGATGTCATCATTCAACGAGCTTTTTGGCGTTCCTGCCAGTGGAAGCAAATACCTGCTCACCGATATTTTACGCACTCAACTTGGATTCAAGGGATTCGTCGTTACCGATTATACTTCAATCAATGAAATGGTGAATCATGGCATAGTAGCCAATGAAGCGGATGCAGGATTGCTGGCAGTAAAAGCAGGTGTAGACATGGATATGCAGGGAGAAGTCTATTTTAAATACCTGAAGAAACAGGTCAATGAAGGATTGGCGCCTGACAAATCCATAAACGATGCAGTGAGACGGATCTTACGGGTAAAATTCATGTTGGGGCTTTTTAAAGATCCATATCTCTATTGCAACGAAGCACGGGAAAAAAGGGAAGTATATTCACCGGCACATCTGAATGCAGAATTGGATGTTGCCAGGAAATCAATGGTGTTGTTGAAAAACGATAACCACTGCCTGCCATTGAAAAAAGGAGATAAAATACTGGTTATTGGTCAACTGGCTACCTCTACGCGTGACCTTCTTGGTTCATGGAAAGCAGCAGGTGACTGGAACTTCATGAAATCGACCCTGGATGAACTCAAAGCATATAACGGGGAAGAGAATGTGACCTATACCGAAGGTTGCAAACCCATTGGCGAAGATCGTGGTGGTTTTGCCGCAGCTATGACAGCAGCCGGACATGCCGATAAAATAGTGATGGTAATCGGTGAAAGTTGCGACATGAGCGGAGAAGCAACAAGCCGCAGCAGCATACACATTCCGGGAGTCCAGTCTGAATTGCTGGAGAAATTAAAGGGGCTGAATAAACCAATTGTGGTAGTATTGATGAACGGCCGGCCGTTGGAATTATCCAAAGAGAGCGAACTGGCTGCTTCTATACTCGAAGTCTGGTTTCCTGGCACAATGGGCGGAAAAGCCATTACACAGGTTCTTTATGGAGAATACAACCCATCAGGGAAACTAACCATGACATTTCCGCGTAACCTCGGGCAAGTACCAATTTTCTACTACGAAAAAAACAGCGGGCGTCCGATCTATTTGCCTGATCCGAAATATAAATCAAGGTATATCGACAGTCCGAATGATCCGCTATACCCATTTGGATTTGGACTTAGCTATACCACTTTTGCCTATTCAAATATAAAACTTTCAAGCCAGGAACTAACAGAAAAAGGAGAACTGAAAGCGACAATAAATGTGACCAACACAGGAAGTGTGGCGGGAGAAGAAGTGGTTCAATGTTATGTCCGTGACTTGGTGGGTAGTGTGACACGTCCGGTAAAAGAATTGAAGGGTTTTAAAAAAATAGTCCTGAAAGCAGGCGAAAGCAAAAATGTCACCTTCACAATTACGCCTGATATGCTTGCATTTCACAGGCTTGACATGACATATGGAACAGAGCCGGGCGATTATAAGCTGTTTATTGGTGGAAATTCAAGGGATGTAAAGGAAACCGGGTTCAGGCTTAAATAAACTTGTGCCGTGTTCCGTGTTGTGGGATATAAGGAGTTTTTGAAAGGTAGAGACTAATCAGAGAAATTTGATATTTTCAGCTATACAAGGCATAGATTATTGGGTTCAATATATAACAGGGATATACTTAAAAGACATGTGTAAAAAAATAATTCTGTTCAGCTTATTTATTTTGACTTTCAGCACCTGTGTTGCTGTAGAGAAAGTGAATTATATAGTTCCCAACAAATTGAAAGGAGTTGGGTATCCGGCTCATGCTGAATTGACATGGGAAAACCGGAGTGGCTTTATATATGAGATATACCGGTCGAATGATGGCAATAATAATTTCAGTAAAATAGGGGAATCCAGGAAGGAAGGCTATTTCGATTTTTATGGCAAGAGGATTGAAAAGGAACAAATATATCTTTACAGGGTCATGCCTAAAGGAATGGCTGTTGACACTAAAAATGTAGCAAAATTTGAAATATCAGTTCCGGTTCATCCTGCCAATGACACTGACCTGCTGGATATGACCCAGCGCTATACAACGCGTTATTTCTTTGATTATGCCGATCCGGTAACCGGAATGGCCAGGGAACGCAGCAATGATATAAACGGCAACATAGTCACTACCGGAGGCAGCGGATTTGGTATTATGGCACTTATTGCCGGAGCTGAGCGTAATTATTTCAGCAGGAACAATGCTTATGCAACAATCAATAAAATTGTAAGTTTTCTTGAAAAAACAGAACGGTTCCATGGAGCCTGGGCACACTGGTATAACGGCAATACCGGAAAGGCATTCAGCTTTAGTCAATTTGATGATGGGGGTGATTTAGTCGAGACAGCCTTTATGATGGAAGGATTATTAACTGCAAGGGAATACTTCAGAAACGGAAATGAAAACGAAAAAGACCTTGTCAGGCGAATTACCGGACTATGGGAAACAGTGGAATGGAACTGGTATACCCAGGGAAAAGAGGCCCTGTACTGGCATTGGTCGAAGAACTATGGGTTTAAGCTAAATCACCGTATCACAGGTTTTGATGAGACATTGATAACCTATGTTCTGGCAGCTTCCTCGCCGACATTTCCAATTGAGCCATCAGTATATCAGAATGGCTATACAAAATCAAGCTATTTTTTAAACGGCAAAAAATACTTTGGGATGAAGCTGGATCTGGGAATGGAGTATGGTGGTCCCCTGTTCTTTACACATTATTCATTTTTAGGATTAAATCCGAATGGATTATCCGACAAGCACACCAATTATTTTAACCGGAATCGGTCACACGCTTTGATCCAGGTGGCATACGCGAAAGAAAATCCTAAAAAACAAATTGGGTACGGGGCAAACTGTTGGGGTTTTACATCATCAGACGATCCGATTGGAGGATATACTTCCCACCAGATTGGAACACCTGAAGAGAACGGTACCATATCACCTACCGCCGCCATAGCATCAATTGTATATACACCTGAAGAGTCGATAGCAGCACTCCGTCATTTCTACTACGACAAAGGAAATATCTTATTCGGGGAATATGGGTTTTATGATGCATTTAATGCCGGACTGGTGGAAGGACAGCAGGTTGTTCACAGCTACCTGGCCATTGACCAGGGACCAATAGCTGTTATGATTGAAAATTACAGAAGCGGGTTGCTCTGGAAATTATTCATGGGCAATAAAGAGATTCACACAGGATTACAAAAACTAGGATTTAAAATCAACTAAATAAAAATTTGCTAACCATTAAAATTTAAAAAATCATGAGAAAAAAAATTATTTTACTCCTATTGGTTGCGCTTGTCAGTGGCAGCTCACTTTTTGCACAAAACATTGATGTGCATGGTGTGATTGTCGATAAGAAAACAGGAGAAGCATTAATTGGTGCAACTATTCTTCAGAAGGGAGCAACGAATGGGGCTACAACCGGTACTACCGGTGAATTCACCATTACAGCACCTCAAAATTCGGTTTTAATGGTATCGTATATTGGGTATGTTTCGCAAGAAATTAAAGTGACTACTGAATCCCAATTGCGAATTGAACTCGAAGAAGTTAACAAAGCATTGGAAGAAGTGGTAGTAATTGGTTACGGTACCAGCAAAGCAAGAGATTTAACAGCCCCAGTTTCGGTTGTGAAATCCGACGATTTAATGAGACGTACAACCGGTTCTGCTATGGGTGCTTTACAAGGAAGCGTCGCAGGCGTACAGGTAATCACAAATGGATCCCCTGGATCAAGCCCAACTGTTCGTATTCGTGGTGTAGGTTCACTTAACAACGAAAATCCACTTTATGTAGTAGATGGAATGTTTTTTGACAACATTGACTTTTTGAATACCAATGACATTGCAGATATGACTATTTTAAAAGATGCGTCTGCATCTGCTATTTACGGTGTCCGTGCAGCCAATGGAGTTGTAATAATCAACACAAAAAAAGGGGTGTTGAATTCAAAAACCCAGATTACCTATGATGGTTATGTTGGATTCCAGACTCCGGTTCACATGTTGCAAATGGCCAATGGAAGCCAATATACGGCCATGGAATTAGCAAAAGGAACCACATCTGATATTGCTCATGTAACCCTCTCTGCCCAAAAATTTGGAGGAAGTGGCAATAGTCCAACTACAAGTACAGATTGGTACAACGAGTTATTAAAAAAATCAGCATTAACACACAGTCATAGTATTGGTATAAGTGGCGGCAGTGAAAAAGCCACATACAATGTTGCGCTGAGCTATCTCTATCAGGATGGTATTATGAAAGCTGAGAATAATTACAAGCGATTTAATTTACTGGCACAAACAGATTTCCAAGCCTACAATTGGTTGAAAATCGGATACAAGGTTTTAGTTTCGAATTCGACACTGTTTTCACCAAACAAATTAGCATTTGCAAATGCTTATTATGCTTCCCCTTTGTATCCCGTATATGATGCTACCAATACAAATGCCACGCCTACAGATTTTGCATCTTCAACAAGTATTGGATTTAACAACGGTGCCTTTTCAAATCCCGTAGCTACTGCTCAGTATTATTATGACAAGACAAACGGGTTTCAAATATCTCCCACTGTTTTTGCAGAGATACAACTGGTGAAAGATAAATTATTGTTCAAAACACAATACAGCCAAAAGTATGCTTTTAACAATGACTTAAATTATATCCAGGCCTATTATGTGGATGCCAATCAAAAGTCTCCTGATCAAAAGTCATTTTTGACTAGTTACCAGGAGAAATATCAAAACTATATTATAGATAATACCTTAACCTATAAGGATGGGATGAATGAACACCATTGGTCAGCTATGATTGGACAATCAGCCAGAAATGAAAGCTGGAGACAAATAAAAGGAACAGCTGCCAATGTTCCTGGAGCAAAAGAAGAATACATGTACCTTAGTCAGGGAGATGCTACCGGTCGTACCGTTGTTGAAGACGGAACCGATTATCATGGATTGTCATTCTTTGGAAGAGCCACTTATGACTATGCTTCAAAATATCTGTTAACAGCAACAATCAGAGCTGACGGAAGTTCGAAATACCAACAAAAATGGGGTTATTTCCCATCTGTAGGTGCCGGTTGGGTAATAAGTGAAGAAGGGTTTATGAAGAATCAACACCTGATCGACTATTTAAAAGCCCGTGTAAGTTGGGGTATGTTAGGGAATGATGCCATCCCTGCCAATAATGGATTTAGCTCTTTACAAACAGGATCGGCATATTCAGGCATTTTCGGCAGTACCAATACTTCTGCAGGATCGTATACGCCAGGTTATGTAACACAGAATTTCTTCAACTACCTGAAGTGGGAGGTGGTTACAGAATGGGATGGAGGTTTTGACTTTTCATTATTGAAGCAAAGACTGAATGGTTCTATCGACTATTATAACCGCCAGACTGACAACCTTGTTTTTTATGCCCCTCAACCTATGGGGATTCCCGATTTATTAGGCAATTATGGAAAAGTTTCTAATCAGGGAATAGAACTTACCCTTAACTGGACCGATAAAATTGGGAATTTTGGTTATACTATTGGGGGAAATATATCAACCTTGAAAAACAAAGTTCTTGACCTGCATGGACTAGCATACAAAATGACCGGAGTAGCCGAATTTCCTACCCGTATGGAAGTGGGTCAACCTGTAAACTCATTTTATGGGTATCAGGCAATAGGTGTATATCAAAACCAGGCCGAGGTTACTGCCGACCCAATAGCAGTGGCAAATGGGTTAGTGCCCGGTGATTTGAAATACAAAGATCAAAATGGAGATAAAGTGCTTGACGCCAATGATAGAGTTATATTAGGAAACTATTTACCGACCTTTAGTTATGGCTTTAACGCTGGCTTAAACTATAAAAAAATTGAACTTAATGTCATGTTCCAGGGTCAATCAGGCAATAAAATTTTAAACATGAATCGTGCCCGCCGTAATTGGTACAGTGATATGAACGGTGATGCCGCAATGATCTCACACTTATGGACCGGTGAGGGTTCTACCAACAGTTATCCTTCTGCATTAGGCACTACAAAAGGCTGGAATAACATGGCTAGTTCCTTCTTTGTAGAAGATGGATCCTATT
>Ga0302210_10001220_pt1 | contig 10973 bp, 10 predicted proteins | sample II_Fen_E3_2_FD_198793 | JGI IMG/M metagenome (GOLD analysis project Ga0302210, IMG submission 198793) | Peat permafrost microbial communities from Stordalen Mire near Abisko, Sweden - II_Fen_E3_2 | ecosystem: Environmental > Terrestrial > Soil > Wetlands > Permafrost | place: Sweden: Abisko... | reverse complement strand
AATTTTTTATAGTAAACGACTCCAAAAAGTAAAAATACTCTTGGAGTCATTATCTCATTATTGAATTAGGTTGAAAACCTACCATCTTATTATGCGCTTACACAGTGTATAACCAAATTTCAAATATAGGTAATTTTTTATGATCCATTGTATCAAAATCAAAACGACTCCAAAATATAAATATCTTTCAACTCTTATTTTTTTATGATACTTTTGAGAAAGATGCCGGTGATAGAAACAACGCATCATAAAAGAAATATAAACAACAAAAGTATAAATAACAAATGGATGAAGCATAAAGGACTTTAAAATTTTGAAATGTACTAGATAAAAAAGTGCACGTGTTGCACCACATCCTGGGCAATAAATATGATAATTTTTAAGAACAATACATTCTGGCAAGCTTAAAAATTGAGAGATTGTTAAATGTGCTAATATGATTAAAATAATACAAACTGGAAAAAAAACAATTTTCCCCAGTTTGTAAAATATATCTTCTGTTGCAGTGTATTTATAATTATTCTGCAAGTAAATTACCTTGTGCATCTGTATTATTCTTACCTGTGAAAATCAAAACTGCCTCTACAATTGCCCAAATTTCAACTCCAAGAACAATAAAGAATCCAATTATAAGACACATTGTCATATATCCAACGATAGTAAGTACTAGTTGTATAATCGCCTTTGTTGTATAACCAAGATAGAAGTTATGTATTCCCAATGATCCAAGAAAGATAGCAAGAAGACCTGCAACCATCTTTGATTTTGTTCCTTCAGTACCACTCAGTAGCGATACCCCGCAGGTAAGACAAACTACACTTCCTGGCTGAACTGTATTACCACAATTAGGGCAGAAATTATTACCTGTTCCTTTTTTCACTCCACATTTTACACACATTACAGCTTTATCTGTAACATATTCTGCTCCACAATTTCTACAAAACATAATAACTCTCCTTTATAATTACGAATTTTGTTATAGTCATATAATTATATGACCAGGTTATCATAATAAGTAGCTGTATAAATTGATACAAGGATGATAACTCCTATTAAAATTCCAATAACGCCCAAAGTTATTCCTGAAATCGCCATACCTTTTCCCGCATACTTTCTTGCACTAACAGCAATAATCCCCAATACCATTGCAATTAACCCTAAAATAATTGGAAGCACTGGAATACAAAATATGAGTATTGAAACGATTCCAAGTACCATACTTGCAATGGATAGATTGTAATTTTTGGCTCTCACAGGATAAATATTATACATTTCAGGATTACGCATTTTTATTACCCCTCTTATTATAAATTTCTACTTTATCATATCATATTTTTTCTACAAAATAAACTATAAACATGTAAAAGTATCCAAAAGTTTACATATTTATACATGAATATTTCTACTAATTATCAATTATTTCTCTATTGTAAAACGTCAAATCAGAATAATTATCCTCATACATATATTTATTTCATGACGTTTATTTATATAACCTTGTATTTATTTAAATGAGCAAAAAAACAAACCACTATGACCGAATCATAATGGCTTGTCTACACATCTAGTAGCTATTTTTTATTATGCACTCATATATTTCATAACAATTCCTTCTTTTTAGTCATAAATAAAGCACTGATTAATGATACAAAAGGAACCGTAAGTATAACGCCGAGGCTTCCTGCTATTCCTTGCATAATCTCAATCCCAATCGAATAGGAATTGATCATTTGCATATATTCTAGATTATATGCATAATTGATAACAAGAATACTTAACGAACCACCCGTAAATGCAAGAATCAATGTATTGGACATTGTACCCATCATATCTTTTCCAACATTCATACCACTTAAAAACAGTTCTTTTGAAGCTATTTGAGGATTTCGTTCATGTATCTCATTTATAGTAGAAGATATTGAAATCGCGATATCCATAACTGCTCCAAGTGATGCAATGATTACTCCTGCAAAAAGGAGTCCACTAATCTGAATTTTCGTGTTCTGTCCCACAAATATAAGTGTATCTATATTTGAAACATTATTTCCTGAAATATTTGCACATTTTCCAAATATATATGCTGCTATTCCAGCTACTAAGACACCGACAATCGTCCCTAGAATTGCGGATACTGTTTTCACCGTTATTCCACCGATCAAATACATTGTAACGATTGTTGTAATAATTGCAACAATAACTGCTGCCAAGAATGGAGATACGCCTCTATATATCATAGGTAAAAACAGATAAAAGATACATCCAACAGTAAAGGTAAGTGCTATTGCTGATTTTATTCCATTTTTACCGCCTATCAAACATAAAACGATTATAAATATTGCGATAAAAATATAAACCGGAAATTCTCTATCAATTGAATATACAGATGCCAAGCTGTTATCTCCTGCCGTACTAACGATAACGATAACCTTCGTTCCAACTTTGCAAACTGCACCGTATAAATTCCCATCGCTACTTGTTGCGGTCATTATGTGGCCTTTCAAGTCACCAGATAACAATTTTACATTGACTGTCTGATTTCCGGCCCTGACTTCATTTTCTTGTAGATTATCGGCAATAATTTCGGTAACTACAGCTTTCTCAAATGTTCTTCCGGTAGTTGATACCATCTCTGTTTTATCTACATTTTTATAGTTGTTTACAAAGATTGCAAAAGCTACAAATAATAATGATACAACTAAGAATCTGATTATTTTCCTGTTATTTCGTTTGAAATAATCAGATAAATTAGCTATTCGTTTTTTAAATACATTCATCATTGTTAACCGCTTTACGTTTTTTTCTATCTACAATATACATTGTAAGCAATAATGATGCTGATGACACTGCCAATGCTAGGCAAATATATAATGTCATTGGGCTATCGCCTGTAACAGGACTTGTCTCTTGTGTTACTGCTACAGATTGTACAAAAGAAGTGTTTTCAGCTTGAGCATCTACTTTTGTCAAAGCCTTTATTGCATCATCAATTGAAGTATATGCACTTGCAACAGCTACTGAGTTTGCTTCAGCATTATCAAATATTATTTTTGCAGCTGCAATTACTTTTTGTAAATTTGCTACGCTATCTGGTGTATAACTGCTTGTATCACTTAACAAATTAGATGCCTCGTTCATTTTGCTTTCCAAATTTGTCTTTTCTACAGATTTCACGATTGTATATGCTGTTTGAATTCCTCCATCCGCAACCAATTCCACATTTGTTGCTGCATCATACGTTCTAACCGTAAGTGCTACATCATTAATATCGATTACAGAATAAGTAGGTTTCCAACTCTGACTTCTTGCCGCAACATAATTTTGCTGTGTTTGTATTAATTGATAGAACTTACTTCCCGTTGAAGAGTTTGCTTCAAAATATACAGTACCTTTTGGATTAATTACTTTATTTGTTGAAGCAATGTTCGTTACAATATTATAACATGCTGCATTTTGAGAAAGGAAATCAGCTGATTTCGTATCTGTTGTTTTACCAAATGCTGTATATGAATTACTATTTGAAGATATTTGATAAGTTCTTGAATATGTATGATCATGACCTTGTAAAACAACATCGAATCCAGCTTTATCGATGATTGGTGTAAGCTGTGTTCTAAGAATCATACCATCTGAGTCTGAATGATCTGCCCCTGAGCCATAGATATCTTGATGGAACATAAGTACTTTCCATTTTGCGTTAGGATATGCAGCAATCGCTTTATCAATCAAATCTTTGTGAGTCTGGCAATTGTAATTATTTGTGTTGATACATACAAACAATGCATTTCCATAAGAGAAATAATAATCATTTCCAGCAGTTGAAGCTCCTACTTCATCAGTGTATGAATTAGGGTTATTAAAATGATTTTTATAGTTGATACTGCCAGCATCATGGTTTCCAATTACTGTTGCAATCGGAAGACTTCTAAGTACCGATGGATTTAAAAATCCTGCATACTCAATCTGTTGTTCCAGTATTTTATCTGGTGAATCTACCGCTGTCTGATTGATTTGGTCACCAGCCGATAATATAAAGCTTAAATTAGGGTTTGCTTTGATCGCCGTATTCAGTGTTTGATTCCAATTATAAGCATCATTTCTTGCGAAATATTCAGCAGTATTTGTAAATGCATTTGTTTCCGTTGCTGTTTGTCCTACTGATGCACCTATTTGTGGATCTCCGACATAAAGTACTGAGAAGGCATCTGTATTCTGTGATTTGTATGTATAGGTACCTGACCATGTTCCATCTAGAAAATACTGATAGTAATAAGTCGTTCCCTTTGTGATTCCAGTCATTTTAACTTTGTTTGGATATAGATTTGTAACAACAGAACCTTCTGTTACACTGCTTAATGACTTTTTATCCTGAGTGCCATAAAATGTTTGTCCAGTTACATTTCCTTGGCTATCAGTCAATCTTATTGCTGGCGTCTCGTCCGTATATGAATACCATCCAAAATTCAGCTCTGTAGCATCTTTTCCAGGTGTTAAAGCAACCTGCTCATAATTTTTTCTGATTTTATCCCAATCTGTTTTCCAACTTGTCCACGCAGTTGGATTCGCATAAACATTTGAATATACCACTGATCCATCCTGAAGTGTTGTTCCTGCGGTAGTTGTTGAAGCTGCATTATTCCATGCTTCCCTCAATGATGCAGCATAAATCGAATACCCAGAACTAGCTATGAATGTTGTTGCAAGTATTGCTGCAGTTACCTTTTTTAAAATTTTGTTTCTCACCATTTTTCTCACTCTTTTCCTCCTATAACTTTAAATGAAATGATTAATATGTTAAACATACTATACTTTTATCAAGTAAAATCTATAATATTCAAAGTGTAAATGATGTGTAAAAGTTAACAAAATGCAACCAGACTAAAAACCTTTAGAAATATGTTTAATATTGTAGGAATCCGTCGGATACTGTGCTATACTTTCTGAGATAATATTATGAGGAGGTTTTAATATGGAAAATAGAAAAATTATTCAAGTAGAAGAAAAGGTGCCGTTAAAGCTATTGCTTCCGCTATCATTGCAACACATGTTCGCAATGTTTGGTGCAACTGTTTTAGTACCAATTCTCTTTCAAATCAATCCATCAGTTGTATTACTGATGAATGGTATCGGTACGCTGTTGTTTATTCTCATCACCAAAGGGAAAGCCCCAGCATATCTAGGATCTAGCTTTGCATTTCTTGCCCCTGCGGGTCTCGTAATATCAACTTGGGGATATTCTTATGCGTTGGGTGGATTTATCGTAGTCGGATTTTCCCTCTGCATTCTATCCTTTATCGTTTATAAGTTCGGAATCAAGTGGATCGACATTTTGCTTCCTGCCGCAGCCATGGGCCCAGTCGTTGCACTCATTGGTCTGGAACTTGCTGGCACCGCTGCTTCTACCGCCGGTATCCTTCCAACTACTGATGGGGCAATTGATTCAAAAAAGGTAATTGTCTTTCTAGTCACCTTAGCAGTTGCAGTATTTGGCAATGTACTCTTTCGTAAGATCTTTGCTGTCATTCCAATATTGATTGCAATTGTTGCGGGATATATAACCGCGCTACTTACAAGCCTTGTAACCCCCGATACCGTTGGAAGCGCAATGCATGCGAGTTTTTTCGTAATTCCAAATTTTCAGGTTCCTCACTTTAATATTCAGGCGATTTTGATGATTCTACCTGTCATTTTAGTACTGGCATCAGAACATATTGGTCATCAGATTGTCACCAGCAAAATTGTAGGAAGAGATCTGTTAAAAGACCCTGGCCTACATCGCTCCCTATTTGCTGATGGTATCTCCACCATGCTTTCTGGTTTTGTAGGTTCAGTTCCTACTACTACCTATGGAGAGAACATTGGTGTTATGGCAATAACCAAGGTCTACTCTGTACAAGTTATTGGTGGTGCAGCGGTCCTTTCAATCATTGCTGCCTTTGTAGGACCAGTTGCTGCACTGATTCAAACCATACCCGGACCTGTTATTGGTGGAATTTCATTTTTGCTTTATGGTATGATTGGCGCATCTGGTATCCGCATTTTAGTGGATGCTCAAGTAGATTATAGCCGTAGTCGTAACCTAACACTAACCTCAGTTGTATTTGTAACCGGCCTTTCTGGTGTAGCATTAAGCATCGGTCAAGTCACACTAAAAGGAATGGTCCTCGCATGTATCGTTGGTATGCTTCTATCTTTATCCTTCTATGTTTTTGACAAGTTAGGATGGGCAAACGACAAGTAACAAATATGTATATATAATATTAGAACAAATGCCCAAATCAATGAGTAATACCTATTGAGAGAATACAAAAAAGACAGTCATATCAAATGAACTGTCTTTTTTGTATTTACGTGTGGAAATTATTTTATAAAGTAAATCGTGATATTAATTTCTTTTGACATCTTAATCATATATAATCAAAAAAGCTTAATCTTTACATTTATAAGTGACATTATTATTTCCAAAGCATTTTTCATAAGGAATACCCGTTAACATTTCTAGTGTTTCCTTCGTATCTTGCGTTACATTCTCCATACTTCCACCACCATGGATTCTATCTAACTCATCCAATACTACTTTATGATTATTACGGTCTAACTTCATCTTAAATGAAAATACGATTCCGAGTATCGCCAAACCGCATACACCAATTAACATAACACCTATAATTGCATGTACTACAGCTACCGGTTGTGTTGCTACACCCGACTTAAACCCATAACTTCCTAAAATAAATCCTAATAATGACACGATTGTAGCACGCATTAATTTTCCTGCCATTGTCATTGCTCCAGCATATACACCTTCTCGGCGACGATTGGTAACAACTTCATCAACATCCGCCATAAATGTGTATACGGTCCATGGAATATAATATACCCCACCTGTTCCCAATCCAAATAGTACTGTAATTGCAATAATCAAACCTGTTAAGTGTGGTAAGTTAAATATGTAAACACATACATATCCAATCACTGCTATAATAACAACCGACAAAGCCCAGTAAAATGGCTTTCTAAATCCTTTTTTAGCAACGATTCCAATAAATAAAGCAGTTGATACCAGTTGCAAAATACTGCTCATACTATTCATTTCTGATACAAATGTAGATGGACGTTGCAAAACAAACACGATAAAATAAGTGAATGTTGCCGTAAAGAGCCATTCGGCTCCAAATCCAAACAAGTACATTCCCAAATGATTACGAAATGTTTTTATGCGTAAGGTCGATAAAATATCTATAAACAACTTTTTCACACCTTCAAAAATATTTGGAACCTCTTCCTCTTCAACCTCATCATAAGAACGTTCCCAAGTATTAAAGTAAAGAAAAGTTAACGCTAATATCAACATAAGACTAAATACGATTCCTGTTAAAAAGAACGGAGTCGGTGAATCTTTTCCATACATCGCAATAAATAATCCAGGAATTGCTGCTCCCATAAAATTGGCTACTTTACCAAACATCGCTTTTGAACCAGTCAAATAAGTACGCATACTAAAATCATCTGTCATTTCAACCGCCAATGTATCGTATGGAATCATAACGCTTGTATATGTGATTTCAAAAAGAATATACGTTGAAAGATAATAGAAAAAGTTCATATTTTTTACCCAAAGCAACGGATATAGAAGCATTAAAGGAATACCAATCATAATAAAAAACCTGCGTCGTCCAAATCTTTTTCCAAGCCTTGTTTTGTAAAATCCATCTGTGATAAAACCCATAAGCGGATTTAAAATAACATCCAGATATGTAGAAACAGAAAAAATCAATGCTGCCTGAACAATTGAAAGTCCACAAAAAGTTGTATAGAAATACAACAACCATGCGCCGCTAATTGCAAGTGCTCCACTACCCAGCAAATTTCCACTGCCATAGGCAAGTTGTGTAATCCACGTTATTTTATGTTTCTCTTTCATCTGTTGCCTCCCGAGTGGTAAATCAAATATATATTTCATAATTTTATAAATCAAGTTATTTTAATTCAATATATACGATTAATTGTAAGTACTTACATAAGCTTAGGACTTTGCTAATTAATTGTCAATCCTTTTGAATTCATTAATACATCTTTGTAAATAGTATATATTTACAAAGACTTTTTTAAAATATATTGTATCGATTTTACATAACATTGTTTTTATTTTATAAACCTGTTGTGATTATTCATAGAATTATTTTGATTTAGATCGCTTTTTTTATTTCACAAAGCATGTTTACATAAGTGAATTTTAATAGATTATTTTAAATATTTATCTTTTTTTTATAGAATATTCACAAATATAGTCTTTATGATAAATTCTCTAATTGCTCTTTTGCCATTTCTACAAATCGCGAATCTCCTCCGTTTTTAGCCGCAAATTCAAATACCTCTCTTGCTTTGCTCAGCTTATTATCATGTAGATATATTATTCCAAGTATATATTTTGCATAAACTTTGCTCAACATATGCTTTTCCCTTACCAATACATCATCAAATAATTGTTCTGCACCATCATAAATATTATTTGTAATATTGAGTAAACTTTCTGCATCACTATATAAATACAAGAATTGGTTCCTAAATACGCGACGCAAATTTTTGTTATTCAAAGCAAGTTTCAATTTTTCCATTGAGACAATTACATTTTCAATATCATTAATCATAAAGAAATAGGAAACTAAGTTATTATAATAAGATACCCGATATGCCGCCCCTAATTGTCCTTTTCCTGTTTTATCTATGTGATCAAGTGTCTGCTGGGCGTAATCTCTATCACCTGCATTCAAATATCCAGTGGATAGATTTAACATCAAAAGAGTTCTCGATTTCCTGTCTTTACAATGAGACAATAGTTCATTGAGAATTCGTATATATTCTTCAAGATTACAATCGTCTCTCATTATATTTATTATTTTGTTCATTTTCATCCACGCAAATGATTTCATTATCAATGAGATGGCTATAATCCATATGATAGCAACTAATCCTCCAAGATAAAAATTATTGTCCAAAAGCATCTTCATCCAAATAAAAACAGCTCCAAAAAAACTGATAATATAATATAAAATTTTTGTACTTCTAAAACTTTTAATCATATTCAAATCTCCCTCTAGAATCATATGATTCTTCACTAATATTGTAATATTTCAATATTGTTTTGGAATTTATATTCCACACTAAGTTTACCATAAAATCACATCTTTTTCTATGTCTCCTAAGATTAAAATAAGAATGTGATACTTTTCTCTTTTCATTTTCTATATTTTATGTAGTGGTTTAATCGAGTATCTATCCGGATCATTTCATTAATATTTTTATTTTAATAAAAAAAAATCGGCCTAGCATATATAAATATGTTTGGCCGATTCTACAAATAATCCATAATCTTTCAAGAATAAACAATTCTTATTATATTTACATTTTCTATCCAGACATATGCCGCTATCTGTTTAAATGTAAGTTCTGATTCTTCAATTTCCTCTTACCATATCTTTTAATTGTCAAAAGCTATATTAACTTCAATTGGAATATTATCTGCTAAAAGTTGAATACATAGAACCTGGTTCGAGCTCATCTTTAGGGCAATATCATTCCCGTGAAGTAATGTTGGAGTTGAAATATCTATTGAAATTCCTAAATCGGCGAAACGAGTTGCTGCATTCGCTGTCAACATATTTGTTAGTTCTGATAACGCACTCTGTGCAATATCATTGAGCTCATCAACTGGCATGCCCATCATCATGGTTGATGCTATTTTCTTAGCATCTTCTATATCAATGGAGTACACTATATTTCCTTTAATAGCTCCAACGATTCCAACTATTATAATTACACCTGAACTTAAAAGATCTTTACCCTTTACGCTTAATTTACCCTTTTCAACAGTGCTAAACCCTAGTTGAGGCATAACATTTAAAAACGATTCCATAAACGGATTAACATGATTTACATCCATTTTTCTTCACCTCGTGTAAAACCTACATTAATTAGTATATCTCCGAAATTTGTTTCTGCTATTGCAGTATTTGTCTTAAACCTTGGAGCAGAAATGTGAACATTATCTCCATGTAGTATAGATGGTGGAGCTACACGAAGTCCTAACGATCTATCTTTTCTATTTAATAAAGAACATGCATTTCCAGAAATTATATTTGCAAACTCTGCAATTGCACCTATCATCTCGTCATTATTCTTCGGTGTTCTTCTAAGTAAAGCAGTTGCCATGTTTTCTGCAGTTTCTTTTGATAAATCGATTACCATCCTACCAGCAAACTTACCAATTATTCCAATTATCACAGTCATACCATTTGAAATATATTCTTTATTAGCAGAATATTCATCCTTATATGTAAGTAAGGTTTTTGTCATTCTATTTACACCATCTAATAAAGATTCTTTAAATACTGGAAAAGAGTCTGTCTCCAGTAACTTATAAAGTTCTTCTGAACCCATAACCCTATTAATTGCCGCGATAAGTTCATCCGGATCAACAGGTTTTTGGATATATGCAGATACCTTATTTTCTTTTGCCTCATTCACTATTTCTTCATCCATCATAGAACTTACAACAATTACTTTTATGTTTGAATCAATTTCATGTATAGCTCGTGTACATTCAAAACCATCAGTCCCAGGTAATGTCATATCCATTGTTACCAATGCTGGTTTCTTATCTTTTATAACTTCTTTCACTTCATCTAGTGATCCCGCTTCGCCAACAACCTCATACCCTTTTTCCTCAAGAATGTCTCTTAATATAGCAATAGAAAAAGATGAATCATCTACAATTACTATTCTAATTTTTTCCATATAATAAATTTACCTCCGATTTTATATGATAACATATTAACTAATGTTTATATATTTTATCATATAAATTCATAAACGTCACAACTTTGAAGTTCTTATTATGTCAAATTATGTCAATATGAGAACTTTTATTCCTATACGTCAGATCACTTCGAACTGTAAACCCTTGTTTCTCCCAA
>Ga0302210_10001215_pt1 | contig 10979 bp, 9 predicted proteins | sample II_Fen_E3_2_FD_198793 | JGI IMG/M metagenome (GOLD analysis project Ga0302210, IMG submission 198793) | Peat permafrost microbial communities from Stordalen Mire near Abisko, Sweden - II_Fen_E3_2 | ecosystem: Environmental > Terrestrial > Soil > Wetlands > Permafrost | place: Sweden: Abisko... | reverse complement strand
GGTAGGAACAGGTTTGAGAGCTCCGCTACCAGCTTCCAGATAGATCAACTTCATGCCCAGCAATTCTCCGGCAACAGCGGTAGAAAGTGCTATCTCCTTTTTATCCCTCGGGATGGGACGCGTATTACTGATATATTCTACAGAGGTTGATTTCCCACCGTCAATAAGAAGGTAACCTGTTGGGATCACTTCAATCTCCGACTTCTTTATTGCTACTGCAGATCCTACATGTTGGCCTATCAGGAATTCGGCATTCCTTCCGGATATCAGCGAGAGATAAAGCATTGCATGGGCGTTTGAACTAAACTGTGCAGCGTTCCCCGGAAACAGCACGACAGAAGTCTTTATTTCTTCCTTCAACAAGTCAATTAATGAATCAATGGAATTTAAGGTGTGGCTGCCACCTACAAAAATAAAATCAGGGGTATTTGATTTCAATTCAGCAATGGTACTTGATAACACACTACCACGACATTGATCCGGATCTAATAGTACGGCCAACATTTTATGGTTTCTTTCCCTGTTCAGGATAATTGTTTTGTAAATGCTTTTCACGTCCGATTCGGTTTGTTATGCCAGGCAATACACCAGGGTGTATTTATCTGATTGTTGGTAATATAGTTGGTAAAATGAATTTGTAGGAATATGTTGAGCTTTTAATGTTCCGGAGTTACTTACTTCGAATGGAAAAATACGCAACTGAGTAGCAAAGTTAATCGCCTCTTTTCCGATAATCTTGTATAATGCTTCTTTAGCCGACCATGCCAGCAGTAACTGCCTGATATCTTTTCCATTCGAAAGTTCCTGTTGTTCAATAATACTTAAGAACCTTTGATAGATTTTTTGTATTTTGCCGGTTGGACATTCAATGTCAATCCCAACCATGTTCGTAGGATGAGCCATGACAGCTATCCATTTGTTACTGTGCGAAACACTGATGTGATAGCTTTTATCTGCAAGATGAGGTTTGCCTTGAGCATCATATTCTATCCGGGTTTCCTTCCCGAGTAATGCCATTAATGCAACACGGATGCCCAGAAATTCCAGTTTTCTTTTCTCAGAAATAATCTTGTTAAAGGCAGCATTCTCTGATTCGTTCAGGTTGAGCTGTTGATAAAGGGTATCCACACTTTCGGTGAGTTCCCATACCAATACTTTCGCCTCTGCGACTATAATCAGCTCATGTTTCATCGCTTCCACTCAAAGCTCTCCATAATGCGGATTACATCTTCCCGTATGTAATTGGCCATGGGAGCGATAGAATCTTTATTAGGGACGTTGTTGAAGTATAATGCCCCACGGAAAAAGTTACGGGTGCTGTCAGTAAGTACAAATTGAACATAGGATGCTGTATTTCCCTTTAAATCGTACAGTATGCCATGCACGTTTTTTTCGGGATGATCAAAGACTTTTTCTCCGATACCATCTGCCCGTACACTGTGTTTGTACACGATTTTACGGGTGTCTTCCAACAGGTTGTTCAGGTTGCCTTTTACCGGTTTGTAGCTGCAATAAATACTGGCATTCAGTGTCGGGTAATACAAATCTATCCAGAAGGTTTCACCTTCTACTTTTCGGTTGATGATCCGGACGTTTTTAGGCAAATCGAAGCGGTACGGCAGGTTGAGAGTATCAATTGTCCTGTAAGAGTGTTGGGGCAGATCTACCCTGAAATATCCGTATGGACGTGGGATAGCTGTCTTGCTGCAGGAGTAAAACAGGCTTGCAAAAACAAGTATTAATATTATGCTGAAAGAACGAGAAAAATTCATGTACACTATTTTTTATTTGCCATTTATTATTTTCACCATAATAATGGAATTTCACTTATAAAATCATCAATTCATCAAAGCATTCTGTTGTTGAGGAATCATACAACCTCTTTGCTGAAATCATCCTTGATAAACAATTTTACCTTTTTAATCCTACGGTTATCGACAGCTATGATTTCAAAGACATATCGTCCATAGCCTATCCGTTCGTTTTTAGCAGGGATATCCCCTTTGATCTCCAGTATAAGGCCTGCCAGTGTTTCTACTTCATCTGTTACTTTTATAAAATCTTCCTCTTCAATTTCAGCAATCTTAAAGAAGTCATTGAGCAGTATTTTTGCTTCGAAGATAAAGGTGTGGTTGTCCACTTTCGTAAACAATTGTTCTTCATTATCATATTCATCGCTGATATCACCTACAATTTCTTCCAGGATATCCTCCAGGGTGATTAAACCTGAGATACCGCCGTATTCATCAACTACCAATGCTAAATGAATCTTGTTGGATTGAAACTCATTCAGAAGGTCATCAATCATTTTAGTCTCAGGAACAAAATATGCCTGACGTACCAATGTCTGCCAACGAAAATTTGCAGGTTTGTCCAGATGGGGCAACAAGTCTTTGCTATAAAGCAATCCCTTGATGTTATCCCTGTTCTCCCCATAAACCGGAATACGTGAATAACCCGACTTGATAATGATATCCAGCAATTGCTTGTAGTTGGTCTTAATATCCACCACTACCATATCCAGTCTGGAGGTCATAATGTCGATAACCTGAATATTCCCAAATTTAATGATTCCTTCCAGGATTTCAGTATCTTCATCTTTGCTGTTGGAAGTAAGCTCCAACGCATGCGATAATTCATCCATGGATATATTTGAACGGGTGTGTTTTGCCAGCCGGGTATTGACTACAGATGTTGAATTGACCAGGAAACTGACAATGGGACTAACCATTTTTCCCAACGCGGTGATCACAGGGACAGCTTTTAATGCTGTTTTTTTAGCATACTGGGTAGCATATACCTTTGGCATGATTTCCCCAAAGAGGAGCAGGACAAAAGTGATAAAGATAGCCTGGAAAATAAATCCAAGGAATGGTGCCTGTTCGAAATTAAGGATAGAGGTTGTAAAATGAGTCAATAGGAGGATAACAGCTACATTTAAAAAATTGCTTCCAATCAGGATAGTAGCCAACAGGCGTTGAGGTGATTGCAGCAATTTGAGTATGTTTTTGTCTGTTTTACGTTCACTTTCCTCCAGCTCGTTCATTGTTTGCGGATCAAGGGAGAAGAATGCAATCTCTGATGCTGATATCAGTGCCGAGAGTGCCAGCAACAGGATACAGGCCGTCAACGATACAATGGCTGAAACTAATTCCGGAGTAGTTAAATAATGAACCGTAATGCCCCCGAAGGAAGAATATATAGCGTTCGTTTCCAATGAAATGTGTTTAATGAGAATTTTTCGCAGACAATTCGTTCTGCATCTGCAAAAGTAGTTATTTTTTTTGAAAAGAAATTATGTGTGTTGAGTCAACAATCAGGACACACCTGTCTGCCATGAAAGGCCTAATTTTTTATAAATAGGCATGTCAGTCAGGACTATTTAACGGAGACAATCTTATCAACTATAAATTTATTGACGCCTCTCCAGGGAAGAACACCCAGGTATTCTTTGTAATGAAGTTCAACTTCCTTTCCACTGCAACGCATCAATGAGTCGGCCACAGCTTTATCTTCGACAGAAAAAGGGAATTCATACGACTGGATAGTTCCGGTTGTTTGTGAGCGGAAACCAGATTGAATCATTTTTCCTTCGTATGTTTTAAATACATACCCCTTATGTACAAAGTAATTCAACTCTCCTGCCTTTACACCTTCTCCAAATACAAAATAAAATTTGAAAAACAGAAACAATGCGAACACAATAATACCGGTAAGTGTTGCAATAGTAAGTCCTTTTTTAGTTTTCGGATTCATGATTTCAATTGTATTTAAATATTAATACAAATGTAGGCCATTTTTTTCAGTTCCTTTAAAATTTAATCAAAAAATAAACATTCTGTTAGTTAATATTGGCTATCTTTACCACGTTATTGGAATGAAGCTATTTCGAAGCAGAAGAAATTCAACCTTGATTTGTAAATCGATAAATTAAAGCGCATTATGGAAGACAAATTGGTTACCCTTGCAATTCGCACGTATAAGAGGGCACAGATGATTAAAACTGTTCTGGAAGAAAATGGGATAGTAACGGTGATTCATAACCTGAACCTGGAACATCCGGAAATGGCGGTAGGAGTGCGTGTCCGCATTAAAGAGAGTGATCTGCCCCGTGCCCTGAAGATTGTTGAAGAAATGGAAAGTGCCTGGGAGCACGAACCAGCTACTGGAAGTACTGCTACGCAGAAAGTCCTGATTCCAATTGATTTCTCCGATCAAGTATCCAAAGCCACTGATTTTGGGTTTCATTTTGCTGATATCCTTGCCTCTGAAGTAGTGTTCCTGTATGTTTATTTTAGCCCGGCATTCACGATTTCCTCGAACAATGACATGAGTACGTACAGCATCAGCGACAGTGAGTTGCTTAAGAAGATACTCAGCTCTGCCAATTCAGAAATTGAGAACATGACTAAACAGATTCATGACAGGATTGCAAAGGGTGAACTGCCTAATATCCCATTCAGTTTTGAAATGAAAGAAGGCGTACCCGAAGATCAGATCCTTGATTATTGTAAAAAGAATACTCCTTCGTTGGTTGTTATGGGTACCCATGGACGGAAACTGACAAACGAATTGATAGGGAGCGTTACGGCTGAAGTCATGGAAGCATGTGTTTCACCGGTATTTGCCGTTCCGACTTTAATGACAATGCAATCTCCTGAAGATATTAAACGGGTAGCTTTCCTCACAAACTTCGATCAAAAGGATCTGATTGCCATTGACAGGGCCATTTCTCTTTTCGGTCCTGAAGATGTGGAAATCTATTTTATTCATGCCTCTGATAAGAACGTTGCCTGGAGTGAAGTCATGCTTGCGGGGATAAAATCGTATTTTGCCAATCATTATCCCCAGTTGGTAACGAATTATGATTTGTTGAATGCCAACGATACTCCTGAATTCCTGAATAATTATATGGCGAACCACAAGATTAATGTGCTGGCTTTCAATTCCAGAAGGAGAAATATATTTGCCCGCCTCTTTAGTCCTGGATTGGCCTATAAGATGGTGCTTCATTCCGATACGCCCCTGTTTGTTACCCATGTATAACCTTAAAGACCCGTTACACCGGGTCTTTTTTTGTTGTAATCAATTTAATACAGCGAATTGAAGTTCAAAATCCGGTAAAATAATTACTTTTGCATATCATCATTGTGTTCATTCAGTTGAACTTTTTTAGTTGTTGATACCTTATTTGTTTCAGATTACGCAAGTATTTATGTTTATATATCGTTCAGCATGCGATGGCGTTTTCTGAATACCTGATTCATCAGTGCCTTATGAGAAAAAATCTAATATTGTTTGTCTTGCTGCTTGCATTTTATTCGAATGCTTTTGCAGATAAGGATCTTATCCCACTTTTAAAGAGCCGGATTATTGAATTAAGCCGGAATCCGTTTTTTAAAACAAATGATCAGTATGATTTAGCTTCTGTTATTTCAAATAAAGGGAATACTACCGATGTTAGTTTACGAGAGTTGTACTGGAATACCTTTCAGCAGAATTCAGATCTGGACAAAATCATTAAAACACAGGCTTCCGATGGTTCCTGGCCGGATATTGATTATAATGACAAAGCCCTTAGTAACTGGGACCCTACCAATCATGTCTCCCGGATCTTATACCTGAGTAGGGCTTATATTTCTCCCGATTCTAAGTTCTACCAACAAAAGTATGTCTCTGATGTATTACATAAGGGACTGAATTATTGGTTTCTGAAAAAGCCGGTATGCAAGAACTGGTGGTATAACCAGATAGGCATTCCACGTTTTATGGGACTGATTTTCTTATTTATAGAAGATGAACTGAGTGAGAAGGAAAAGTCTGCAGCTGTTGCTGTAATGAACAATGCAGGCTTCAGGATGACCGGACAGAATAAGGTATGGCTGGCAGGTAATGTTATGCTGAAAGCCCTCCTTACGAATGATGAAAGCCTGACCAAGATGGCCAGGGATACGATTGCTTCTGAAATCTTCATTACTCCCAACGAAGGTATCCAGGCTGATTACAGCTTCCACCAGCATGGTCCCCAGCAGCAGTTTGGGAATTACGGGTTGGCTTTTATTTCAAGCATGGCTTATTATGCAAATGTTTTCGGTGGCTCAACCCTCACATTCACACCTGCGCAAATGTCCATTCTGAGGAATTACGTTTTTGAAGGTGAAAACTGGATTGTATGGCACGGCTATATGGATGTTAGTGCCTGCAACCGCCAACTGTTTAAGCAAGCCCAGGTAGGGAAAGCAATGACACTTTGTGTTGCCGCTAATCAACTGAAACAGGTCGACTCACAGTATAAAGATCAATATAATAGTCTTCTAATCAGGAACCTGCAGCAACAGGCAACTGTTGAAAAGCCCATGTCGAAACACTTTTGGAGGTCTGATCTGACTGTTTTTCGTGGTGAAAAGAGCTATATCTCTGTTCGGGCTTGTTCTCCCAGGGTAAAAGGGACTGAATTTACCAATAACGAAAATAAGAAAGGCCATTTCATATCAGATGGATGTACCATTTTCCTTCGGGATGGTGATGAGTATAACGATATTTTCCCTCTCTGGGACTGGAATAAAATACCCGGGGTGACGGCTCCTCTGCTTGACTCCATTAAGCCAAACCCTAAGACCGACAATTACCTTAATCCGAATCCATTTGTTGGCGGATTGACTCATAACGGCAGTGGAATATCCACTTTTCATCTTGCCAGGAATGGGATTGATGCTAAGAAATCCTGGTTTTACAATCGAGGTGTTTTAGTGTGCCTTGGTACCGATATTACATCTAATACAGGGAAAGAAATTATTACGGGCATTAACCAATGCAATCAGAAAGGGAAAGCTGTGATTACGTTTAATGCCGGTAGGATCCGTTCGGTGTCCGATACCGTGTTAAGTTCATCTAAGGTTAGATCCGTATGGCACGACTCCATTGGATATTATTTCCCAATAGAATCGGCAGTGTCTGTTTCTGTCGGCAAGCAAAGCGGAAACTGGCATGCGATAGCAGATCCGTATTCAACCGATTTAGTGACAGGTAACGTCTTTGACCTGTGGATAAGCCATGGGATGGATGCAAAATACTCTTCCTACCAGTACTTCGTATTGCCGGCTGTTTCACCGACCCAATTCAAGGAGTATATGGCAAAACCAACGATAGAGATTCTGACGAACAACAAAAAGGTACAGGCTGTCAGGCTGATAGATAACTCGTTGTTTCAATACGTATTTCATGAGCCCGCAAGAGTGAACACATTTGCGGGGGCTAATTTTGTTGAGACTAAAAATCCGGGCCTTGTCATGATCGAAACCAATGGAAATGGGAATCTTATCATAACTGTTGCCGATCCTACCCAAACACTGAAAGAATTTAAATTGACTGTAAACGGAAGGTATCGCTCAACCCAATCATCGTATAACGAAGAAAATAATCAAACCGGGTTGAGAATCGCATTGCCTCAGAAAGAATATGCCGGAAGCTCGGTAACTGTGGAATTAAAGCGGCTATAACGGCCGTGTGGTCAGCACTTCTTTATCACTTATAATCCACTGGCCAGGATATCCGCTAAATGAATTCCTCTCAGTGGCAGGTTGTTCTTCGTGCAATACCCGTTGATATTCATAAGGCAGGATGCCTCTGTGCTGACAACATAACCGACCTGTGCAGCCAGTGCGTTTTGTGCTTTTTGCTCAACCATGGCAGAGGAAATAGCATTGTTCTTGACGGCGAATGTTCCTCCAAAGCCACAACAAACCTCACTTTCATCCATCTCAACCAACTCCAGACCTTCCACCTGTGACAACAGAATCCGGGGTTCATCCTTAATTCCGTATTCCCGTAAGGCTGAACATGAATCATGAAAAGTCACCTTGTATGGAAACCGGGCACCGAGGTTTGTCACCTTCAGGACATTTACCAGAAAATCGGATAATTCATAGGTCTTGTCTTTTATTAGTGCATGCCGTTCAAGTAATTCAGGACGGTCTGCCAATATTTTCTGGTAGTGGTGGATGATAAAACTGGTGCATGATCCGGAAGGGGATACAATAGGCATGTCCGGATTGAAATCAGTGAGGAATTTCTCTGCCAGGCTTGCCGATTCTTTCCAGTATCCACTGTTAAATGCCGGTTGTCCGCAGCATGTTTGGCTGGAATTGTAATGCACCTTGCACCCTGCCTTTTCAAGTATTTTTACCGTGTTGAATCCTGTTTGTGGATACAGTTGGTCGATGAAGCAGGGAATAAAAAGTTGAATATCCATATGTTGTCGTTGAGATAAATTAATACCGGAAGTCTGCATAAACCGGCAAATGATCGGAATAGCCATCCTGGTATTTTAGTCCGGAGTATGTTCTGAAAGGCTGTTTCCCCAGGTATGACTGATCGGTTGAAAGTAAAAAGGGAGCATCGAAAATATGCGCATCCTCCGGGGTTGTATAGAATCTGCCTGATTGATTCAGTAACCCACCTGAAATGATAATCTGATCCAACACACCCCATTCCCCCTTGTATTTATTCGTGCCTTTCCCTTGCGCTTGCATGTTGTACATGAGGTTATACAGCCCGGAAGCCAAAACAGGGTTGGTTAAGGGGTATGCTTTTAAAACATCAACGAGGCTTGAATTGGTCGGATAATCATTAAAGTCACCCATGATAACGATTTTTGAATGGCTGTTGGCTGTAAAGAGGCTATCCACCTTTGTACGGATCACAGAAGCCACAAACTTCCGTTTATCCTGTGATTCTATTTCACCTCCAAGTCGTGACGGAAAATGGCATACAAATACATGTAGGGTATCTCCGGTAGGAATAATCCCCGAAACGAACAATATGTCCCTGGTCCTGCTTTCGGGAGCCAGAGGAAAACTGATTTTTATTGCCCGCTCCTGTATGGGTTTAAACTGCTGCGGTTGATATAATAAGGCGACATCAATTCCCCGGGGGTCGGGTGAATCATGGTGTATGTAGTTGTACCTGAAATTTTTTAATCCTGAATAATGGGTCAGGTCCGACAGGCATTTATCACTTTCCACTTCACATAATCCTACCAGTGCCGGTACTTCCCAACCTCCGATCGCTGCAATAACCCGTGCAATATTCGATTGTTTATGTTGATATTTCGTATAATTCCATGCCCGTACACCTGTAGGTAGAAATTCAGTATCGTTTGAAAGCGAATCAGGGATACAATCAAAGAAATTTTCGACATTATAACACATGATCTTAAAATCCTGCTTTTCCTGCTTTTGGGCAGCAAGCTGAATGCTAACAATCAAGATCAGTTGTACTAGAATGCTTTTTTTCATTGTCCGTCTTATTTTGCCGGTTGCCACTCATAGGCTCCGGCATCGGGGGCACCATCTTTTAACCGGCTGTTTCCATTCAAATCAAGCGGGTAGTGTGAAGCTATAGTTGGATCAGCCAACCCACGGGCAGGTGATACTGAATCAGGCATAAAATTGAAATTGATATTCCTTTCAGGAATGTACCGGATGCTTTTAAATACAGAATCTTTTTTTTGCGACCAATGGATATTGGTAAACTGAGGCAACTTTAAAGATTCAGGTTTCTTTATATAACAATGATCGAAGACGCCTTTGTACTGATCCGGGAAACGTGTTACCAGGCTGAACTCATTATCTTCGCTTCCACTGATAATGCAGTTCCGGAATTCCGATTCCATTGGATATACCCGGTTCAGGTTCATGATCATTACAGCCGGTTTGCGGTCACGGCTAGTTGCCTGTGATACGCTGTTGTCGAAATAATTGGCAATGGTGCTTTGAATAAAGCTGTGCTTCCCCCCGTTTAGTAATACACTGTAACTGCTGGTGTTTGAAATCTCACTGTTGGTGACCTGGACATTCCCGTTTTGCACCACTAACCCGTATAACAGGAAATTGGTGATACGGCAGTCCGATACCTGAAGGGTGGGAATGGTGTTACGGTCGGTGTTCGAGAAGTAAATCCCAACATAACCGCTATTCATGTTTACGTGTTGCATGATGTGGTTACCGCCTTTCCAAAGCAAATATAACCCTCCCCATTGGCCTGCAACATTGTTGTATGGGAATGGAGTGGTGAAATTGATCTTATCCAGCCTGTCACCCCGCATGATAATTGGTTTCTCAGCAGTACCTTCTGCTTTTAGATTCCCATAAATGGTCATATTTGCATTGTTGTGGAAATAAAACTTGCACCCGGGCTTAAGTGTCAGGGTCTTTGCGGTATCCACGGTCAGGTAGCCAATGATCAGATAGGGTTTCTCGGCAGTCAGTGTGGAATCGTTCCGTATATATTTGTTGCGGAAGACTTTTACGTCCTGGCCGTACGCCAGAAGCTTCATATTTTGAGAGATGCCATTTGTCTGCGCTACCAACGAGTCCTTGATAAAGACCGGTGAATTGACATTGGTAGGATCGACAGTCACGGCAACAAAGATATACATGCTGTCTTTTGCCCGGATTTCAATGTTGTCGAACTGATTATTGGCATTCAGGCTCCCATCAACATTGATCCTGAAAGATGACTCTTTCCCTTTGGCCAACCCTAAATGGCTTATTTTAAGGGCAACATTATTCCGGTTGTAAATCATTATTTTTGCTGTAGTACTGCCGATGGTCGTAAACACGGTATCAAAGGTAAGTGTATCCGTCGAAAACGAGAGTTTGTCTTTGGGGTTTGTTGAAAATATCTCGTCGTTGCATCCCATAAACCCGATGGCAATCATCAGCACAATGAAGACGGTAAGCGGGAAATTGATTTTTCGTGATATCGAAGTCATATACTGATGGATCTCTTTAGGAACAAACGTAAATACCGGTGGATTATTTTTCGCAAATTTACGGTAAAAGATGGCATTTTCATAATAATGGCTTATATTTGTAGAAATAAATTATAAAACAGAGTCCCAATGGCAAGCCGTAGAAAATTAAAAAAAACGATTAAATTTGTATCCTTTGAATTGATTACTGATGTATATTTCCGGT
>Ga0302210_10001213_pt1 | contig 11006 bp, 10 predicted proteins | sample II_Fen_E3_2_FD_198793 | JGI IMG/M metagenome (GOLD analysis project Ga0302210, IMG submission 198793) | Peat permafrost microbial communities from Stordalen Mire near Abisko, Sweden - II_Fen_E3_2 | ecosystem: Environmental > Terrestrial > Soil > Wetlands > Permafrost | place: Sweden: Abisko... | reverse complement strand
GGATTCCACGGCAATCCCATCGACAAGTTCCAGTAAAAACTTACTAGTTTTGCCGTCACGAGAATCCTGCCTTTCCAGAAGTTTCACACGAAAAATAGCAAGATTATCGGTCAGCGAGGTTCGTAAGGCAACTGGTAAGTTCGTCATTTGCTGAAAATCCAAGACATGCTTTTGATACATCCACTCAGCGATTTGTTTAGCACGATATGCCGGAAGCTTAAACTCTTTCAAGCAATCCTGCAATTGGGGTAACGACATACCAAAAATATTTTGTTTCAAAATGTAAACACCTTTACTTTCGTTTCATTCGAGCAATAAAAAAGCCATCTGTACCAGCAACATGCGGCAGAAGCTGCACCATTGTAGTTTCTTGTTTGGCATATGGTAAAAATTGCCCCGTTTGTTCAAGTTCAAATTCCGGATGGTCAGCTAAAAATAAGTTCACGACAGTCTCATTTTCTTCTTTAGCAATCGTACACGTACTATAAACCAAAATCCCACCGGGTTTCACTGCTTTAGCAGCACTCTTTAATATTTCAAGCTGCAGTTTTGGCAGTTCAACTAACAAAGCTGGTGATTTTCTCCAGCGCGCATCTGGCTTACGGCGTAGTACACCAAGGCCTGAACAAGGTGCATCAACAAGTACCCGATCCGCTTGTTTTTCATAAACATCACCAATTTGCGTTGCATCCAATAACTCAGTTTGAATGATTTCAATGCCCAATCGAACGGCATTTTCATTCACTCGTTTTAGCTTATGTTCATAAATATCGGTGGCGAGCACCCGTCCTTTATTTTGCATCAAAGCAGCAATATGTGTTGTTTTGCCGCCCGGTGCACTACATGTATCGATAATGAATTCGCCGGGCTGCGGGTCTAAAACATGTGCTACCAGCATAGAACTTTCATCTTGGACTTGAAACAGCCCTTCTTTTAATGATTCAATCTGATCCATCGCCGGATGACTTTGACAGACAAGCCCTTCTGGCGTCCATTCCGATTCGTAACACTCCACTTGCTCTGCCGACAAAATATTCATTAAATCAGAACGATTTATTTTTAATGTATTCGTTCGAATTGACAAGGCTGCATTCATATTATTAAATTCACATAGTTTTATGGTCATCTCGTACCCGAATTCTTTGGTCCAGCGTTTAACGAGCCACTCAGGGTGATTGTAAGTCAGCGCCGCATACTTGGTCGCCTGTCCTTTCCCATTTGGGTATACTGCCTTTTCAGGCTGCCTTACAGCATTTCGCAGCACAGCATTGACAAACTTCACCGTTCCGATATGTCCATATTTTTTTGCCAGTTCAACGGATTGATTACAAGCTGCCGATTCAGGTACTTTATCCATGAAAAAAATCTGATAAATTCCTAAACGCAATACATCCTTTATAATAGGAGCTATTTTTTTTAAGGGAAGATTAATGTATTGACTCAAAATCCAATCTAAACTATCGCCAGCTTTGACACAGCCATACACCAGTTCCGTCACAAAACGACGATCTTGATCTGAGACCTCATGTTTACGCAATTCACGGGTCAAAGATACATTTGCATAAGCATCATTTGTATGAACATCATTTATTATTTTTAATGCAATCTCACGAGCATTCATTTAATCATCCTTTTCAAGCAAAAAACGACGTATCTCTTTTTCTACTTCTGTAATATCTACTTTTGTATTATAACAAGGACCATTGGGGCGAATGTTTAATACACCGACAGCTGGCAAAGGGTATACATCTTGTATCCCGCTTGTTAAATCACGTTCACAGGCAATCGCCAAGACGGCTAATGGCCGAATTTGTTTCACGGTTTGCCTAGCTAATGTTCCACCTGTTACAACGAAAAAATGGAACCCGATTTTTTTTGATAATGTTACTAAATCACCCACTGAGCAGCCCCCACAGCACTGACAATTATTCGGATCTCGCGTAATTTTATGTGGACAAGTCGCCAGTTGCAAACAATGTGGTGTAACAACTAACAAACGATCCGCGGGGACTTTAATTTGCCGTTGATGAATAATCTGATTACTGACCTCAATAAAGGATCGTTCTATTTTTCGTCGATTAATACCGAAAATTCTCCCCAACATCAATGCGGCTGGAAATAAAAAATTAATCGTTTTATAGGTTTGTTTTTGAAAAATATTAAGCGGTGGTAACCCTATAATAGAGGCAACCATGCCCAAAATTCCTAAGCCAGAAAATAAAAAAATCGTAGCAAAAAAGAAGCCTAAAAACAATGGGAGATATTGATGTATCTGCATTAATCCCAAAAAGCTAATTTTCCAGATCGTATAACTAATCAGAGCCATACATAATAGACTTAAACATAACAAAGCGAGAAACAAACGTTTATGAGGTCGCTGTATCGTATAAACCATAGATAAAACTCCTCTTATTCAAATTGGTCACCCAGTTGCAGCCCATGTCCACGTATATAATCTTTGGCCGCCATCTTTTTTTTGTTTGGTGCCTGCAATTCAAGAATTTCTAAAAATCCAGAACCCGTTGCCACACAAAATCCATTTTTTGTAAAACCAACAACGGCGCCATAAGCAGCCTCTGGAAAATCCTGATCACAAATCGCTGTTTGCCAAATTTTAAAAGGTTTTTTCTGAAAATGACAATACGCCCCCGGCCAAGAATTAAGACCACGTACCAAATTATGAATCTGCTGTGCTGGATTTGACCAATCGATAGCTCCCGTGGTTTTCTTTAAAAGGGGAGCATAATTTGATTTGGTATTATCTTGGTGAATCCGTTTTACAGTACCCGCTTCAAGTTGCTTTACCGTTTCAATCAGTAAATCCGCTCCAGCAGCCATTAATGCATCATGAAGTTCTTCCGTATTCATGCTATTTGAAATCGACGTTTCGGTTTTTAATATCATATCGCCTGTATCAAGTCCCGCATCCATAAACATCGTTGTCACACCGCTGACAGTCTCACCATTTATAATCGCCCAGTGAATTGGTGCTGCACCACGATAACGCGGTAAGAGCGATGCATGAACGTTAATACAGCCAAGTGCTGGAATATCGAGAATCTTTTGTGACAAAATTTGTCCAAAAGCAACAACAACTATTAAATCTGGACTTAATTCTACTAGAATTTTTTCAAATTCTGGTGTCTTGATTTTTTCTGGCTGCAATACTGGTAAACCAGCAGCTACTGCACACTCTTTTACCGGCGATGCCGTTAGTTTTTGACCGCGTCCTTTTGGTCTGTCCGGCTGGGTGATTACAGCAATAACCTGACAGTGTTCCTTTAATTTTTCTAGGCAGGGTACAGCAAAAGCGGGTGTTCCCATAAAAATCGCTTTACATTTTGTCATTTATCCTCACCCCGTTGAATGCTGAGCGCCCGATCAATAAACAAAACACCATCTAAATGATCAAGCTCATGTTGAAAACAACGCGCTAATAAACCTTCACCCGTAATTTTTTGCTTTTTATTGCGACGATTCGTAAATTCTACAGTTACTTTACTGGATCGCTCCACTTCCCCAAAAATGTCAGGAATACTTAAACAGCCTTCTGTATCGGTAGCTGTTCCTTCTCTTTCAACAATTACAGGATTGATAAGTTCCAATAGTCCATTGCCAACGTCAATGACAACAACACGAATCGTTATGCCTACTTGTGGCGCTGCAAGACCTACACCATTGGCTTCATACATTGTTTCTGCCATATCATCGAGTAATCTTCTTATTTTATTGTCAATCTTCACCACAGGTTGACAAATCTCTTTTAAAACAGTATCGCCTGCTTTTTTTATTTCTAATAAAGCCATAGCCTATCTTCCTCCCAAAAATCAAAACAAATATATATCCTTAAAATTCTATCATACAAACAAATAAAAATCCAATGAAACATATTACATTGTATTTAAGGGATTGATATCAAGCATAATATTATTTTTTATATGCAATTGCTGCTCCATCATAAATTTTTTGACAATAGATGGTTGATTTGTTTTTATTAAAATATTCATTCGATACAACCCTCGCAAATTGCTTATCATAGCCGGTGCTGGACCAATAATTTGACTGCTGTGTACATCTGTAAAAAAGCTGCGAAATAAAGTTACAAAAGCAGTTGCTTCTGCCAAAGCTTTTTGTTCGTCGGCATTTTGTACAGTCATTTTAATTAAATTGCTATAAGGTGGATAAAATAATTGTTTGCGAAACACAATTTCATTTTTATAAAAAGCAAGGTAATCTTGTTGCGTGCCACAACGTACCGCATAATGCTCAGGGTTATACGTTTGAATGATTACTTTACCGGGTATATCACCTCGCCCCGCACGCCCCGCTGTTTGTGTAATCAGAGCAAAACAGCGTTCCGCTGAACGAAAATCGGGAACGTTGAGGCTTGAATCCGCACTAATAATTCCCACGGCCGTTACATTGGGTATGTCATGTCCTTTTGCTACCATTTGTGTTCCCAATAAAATATCATATAAACCTTGTTTAAATTGAGTTAAAATTTCAGCATGCGCAAATTTTTTCGTTGTTGTATCACGATCCATGCGGACAATCCGAGCATTCGGAACAAGTGTTCTCAACTCATTCTCTAGTTTTTCTGTACCTGTTCCAAAATATTTAATATAACGGCTCCCACATTTCGGACAAACATCTGGAACCACATCGCTGCTGTCGCAATGATGGCATTGCAATTTGCCATTTTGATGATAAACAAGTGGCAATGTGCAATCTTTGCAGACAATTACATGTCCACAAGAACGACACATCACAAAGGTTGAAAAGCCCCGCCGATTCAGCATGATAATTACTTGTTCTTTTTTCGCAATTGTCTCTTCAATCAGTTTTTTCAAAGCACGTGAAATAATATTTCGATTTCCCTGTTTTAATTCAGCGCGCATATCAACGGTAGTTACCTGTGGCAATGGAATATTACCAATGCGCTTCGACAGTGTCAACAGCGTATACTCTTTATTTTGTGCACGGGCAAAGGTTTCAACCGATGGTGTAGCACTGCCTAATACTAAAATGGCTTGATGTATTTTTGCCAGAGCCTGCGCTACATCTCGCGTATGATAGCGCGGCGACTCATCTTGTTTATAAGAGGCATCTTGCTCTTCATCTAATATAATTAAGCCTATATGATCCATTGGAGTAAACAAAGCAGATCGAGCTCCAATAACAATACCGATTTCATTTTGCTTAATCCGTCGAATGGCATCATTTCGCTCACTGATTGATAAACGACTGTGCAAAACAATAATATCTTGTTTAAAATAATATTTGAACGAGCTGACCAGCTGACCTGTTAAAGCAATTTCTGGTACAAGCACAATAACACGCTGCCCGTTTTTACGGACTTTATTAGCAGCTTCAATATAAACTTGTGTTTTTCCACTACCGGTAATTCCATATAGTAAAAAAATTTTACTTTCTTTTTGCTCAATTGCTTTCACCAATTCGTTTACAGCGTTTGCCTGCTCCTCTGTAAGTAAAATATCTGTTTTTCCTTGAGCGGCGGTATCTCGATAACTGTCACGATATATTCGCTTCTCATTTATTCGAATCAGGTTCGTTTGTACTAATGCCTGAATTGTTGTCATTGTTATTTTTTCTGCTTTTAACTCAGAAATTGGAATTGATTTTCGATTTTGGAGTAATTGTAAAAGTTTTTTCTGCGCGGGTTTACGAGAAAAGTCTGTTTCACAAACAGTGCTTTGGATCAATTCTACAAATTTTTCGTACCGATTTACGGTATTCTTTTTTACAGAATAATCTTTTAAAATGAATTTGTGCTGTAAAAACATAGCAACGATAGCATCTATATCAAGATCAACAAATTTTTTGCGCAAATCATAAAGGCTCACCGGTTGGTGCAGCATAATAAAATTATAAATTTCAGCATAGAGATGAACTTGTAAGATCGAGTGATCCGGTTTTTGATCACCAATTAAATAAACAGGTTTTATTTGCAGACCCGTTTTCCCTGGCATAAACAGGCGCATAGCTTCAGCAAAAGAACAAAGATAAAAATCCGCCATCCATTTGGCAATTTTCAACATTTTATCAGTAAACCATGGTTCTTGATCGACAATATCAATAATTTCTTTTAATTTCAACAGATCCGTATGTACATCCGGTGCGCTGATACTTACGATAAAACCTTCAACTTTACGATTACCAAATGGCACAAAAACACGCCAACCAGTCTGTAAAAAAGAAAACTTGTCTGGTATGGCATAAGAATAAGCTTTTGCGATACTTTTTACAGGAATATTTACAAATATATTTGCAACTTTAATCATATTTCATCACCAAACAATCATAAATAAAAGGGGCTCTGCCGAGTCCCTTTTATTTAGAAAATTATTTTTAAATTATAAGCCAGCTTGTTCTTTTAACGTTGCTGCTTTATCAACATGTTCCCAAGGTAAATCAACATCGGTACGACCAAAATGTCCATACGCAGCGGTTTGTGCGTAAATAGGACGACGTAAATCCAATGTCTTAATGATACCTGCTGGTCGCAAATCAAAGTTTTTCTGGATTAATTCAACAATCAAGGACTCTTCTACTTTAGCCGTGCCGAATGTTTCAACCATGATTGATACCGGACGTGCTACACCAATCGCATAAGCAAGCTGTATTTCACATTTATCAGCAAGACCTGCTGCTACAACATTTTTTGCTACATAGCGGGCTGCGTAAGCTGCGGAACGATCCACTTTTGTTGGATCTTTACCGGAAAAAGCTCCGCCGCCATGACGAGCCATACCGCCATATGTATCAACGATGATTTTACGTCCAGTAAGTCCGCAATCCCCTTGTGGTCCGCCAATAACAAAGTTACCAGTCGGATTGATGAAATATTTCGTTTCATCCGTCAGTAATTCAGCCGGTACAATCGGTTTAATTACTTTTTCAAAAATATCTTTTTCGATTTGAGCTAATGTAACATCTGGGCTATGCTGGGTTGAAATAACAATGGTATCAATAGAAACTGGTTTTCCATCTTCATAAGCTACCGTTACTTGCGTTTTACCATCGGGACGCAAATATGGCAATTCGCCATTTTTACGAACTTCTGATAAGCGGCGAGCCAGTTTATGTGCAAGCGCAATTGTAAGCGGCATATATTCTGGCGTTTCGTTCGTAGCATACCCAAACATCATACCTTGGTCACCAGCACCGATCGCTTCAATTTCATCAACCATCGTGCCTGCTTTTGCTTCGAAAGCTTTATCAACACCAAGAGCGATATCTGCTGACTGTTCATCGATTGAAATCAATACCCCGCATGTATCAGCATCAAAACCATATTTTGCTCTGGTATAGCCAATATTACGAATTGTATTTCTAACAATTTTCGGAATGTCTACATAGCAGCTTGTCGAAATTTCTCCAGCAACATGAACCTGACCTGTTGTAATCAAGGTTTCACAAGCAACCCGCCCCATTGGATCTTGGGCCAAAATCCCATCTAAAATGTTATCAGAAATTTGATCCGCGATTTTATCCGGATGCCCTTCTGTTACAGATTCCGATGTAAATAATACTCGTTTTTTAGTCATAATATACCTCCTTGTGATTGAATAAAATAAAAAAACTCTCTATAAAAGAGAGCTCTGACTCTCTCATCTTGTAGGCATCGCCTACAGGAATTGGCACCGTTTGAATAAATTCAATGGTTGCCGCAGCTTCATCGGGCCATTCCCTCGACTGCTCTTGATGAGTTCCATATTCAGCTATATTTTTATAATAAAAGAACTGGTCAAAAAAGTCAACTTAAATTTTGGGTAATGCCATAATCTTATCTAATATAATTTTTGCCAGCAAATCCTTACGAAGGAGGGGGAAATCTTCTATACCTCCGTCACGGTCAATAATTTTTATGATATTTGTATCTGTATTAAACCCAGCATTTGCTACACTAACATCATTGGCAATTATATAATCAAGATTTTTTTTCTGGAGTTTCGCTTTGGCAAATTCAAGCAAATTTTGTGTTTCAGCAGCAAAACCGACTAAAACTTGATTTTTTTGCTTCATTTGGCCAAGTTCAAATAAAATATCTGGATTTTTTTCCAAAATCAAAGTTAAAGTCGAACTGTCTTTTTTTATTTTATTTTCAGCGATAGATGCTGCCCGATAATCAGCGACAGCTGCCGCCTTTATGGTGATATCACTGTCAATAAATTCTTTTTTTACCACATCACGCATTTGCAGTGCTGTTTCTATTTTGATTAGACGTATGCCATCACTGGCCTTTAAAACTGACGGTCCAGAGACGAGAACGACAGTTGCCCCGCGTCTTGCTGCTTCTTCAGCAATAGCATACCCCATTTTGCCGCTAGAACGATTTCCAATATACCGAACCGGATCAATCGGTTCTCTTGTTCCAGCTGCCGTTACAAGTACTTTTTTACCACGCAGTGATAATGTTTCACTAAAGTATCCTGTTAAAACAGCTACAATAGCCTCTGGCGATGGTAAACGTCCGATACCAGATGTGCCGCATGCCAATTGACCACTGTCTGGTTGAATCAAATGATAGTGGGCATCTTGCAACTTTTTCATATTGGCTTGTACAATTGGATTCAGATACATATTCGTATTCATCGCAGGTGAAAAAAACACTGGTGCCTTCGTTGCCATCAGCGTTGTCAAAAGCATATCATCCGCAATACCATTAGCAACTTTACCAATAATATTAGCGGTGGCAGGAGCAATCAGTATCGCATCAGCTAACGTTGCCAGCGCAATATGTTCAACGTTCCAATTTGTTGTTTCATTCCACATACTAACCACGACAGGATTTCCACTCATCTCACGAAACGTAAGCGGTGTAACAAACTTTGCGGCAGCTTCTGTCATGATAACATGAACAATAGCACCGGCTTTTTTTAGCCGACTAACTATTTCTACTGCTTTATAGACAGCAATACCACCACTGACACCTAAAATAATATTTTTATCTTTTAACATAAATAAACCACCATTTATTTATTATTTAACGACTTCTTTAGTCCGTTCATATTTAATACGATCTTCAATGATTTCTTCTAAAGCATTTGTAACATTTTTTGTTGATTTCATACTTACTTTTAGTTCCGCACCATCTAAAAGTTGACGAGCCCGTTTTGCTGCCAAAACAACTAATGTATATTTACTATCGACTTTTTTTAACAATTCATCCATTGTTGGGTTTACCATATCCATGTTTTCATTCTCCTTTATCTTCACAGATTTGACGAAGCAAATCTGTATTACGCAGCACATTGCATTTTTCAGCCTCAATAATAGCTGCAATTTTATTTGCAGCTAACGTGATTTCATCATTCACTACAACATAGTTATAGTATACACCCATTCGAATCTCATCGCACGCTGCTTTTAAGCGGCGGGCAATGCTTTCATCCGAATCTGTGCCTCGTCCACGAATTCTTTTTTCTAATTCAATCAATGACGGTGGAATAATGTAAATAAAAACACCCTGTGGAAATTTTTTTTTGACATTCATAGCTCCCTGTGTATCTATTTCCAAAATAACATCTTGCCCACTTTTCAGTACGTCTTGAATACGTGCCAAAGGTGTACCATAATAATTCCCATACACTTCAGCCCATTCCAATAATTCTTCCTGCTCAATCATACGTTCAAATTCAATTTTATCCGTAAACCAATAATTGATACCATGCGTTTCCCCTGTACGCGGCTTACGTGTTGTCGCTGAAATTGAATACGTCAGATTTTTATGTTCATCCAATAATTTTTTGCAAATTGTACCCTTACCCGTACCGGACGGTCCGGAAATTACAATTAAATTACCCGTAAAATCCATCTTGTTTAGTCTTCCTTTAATTTTAATTCCGTATCATCGCTATCTTTCGTAATCAATCGATGTGCTACAGTTTCTGGTTGTACAGCAGATAAGATCACATGATCACTATCCGCTATAATAACGGCTCTAGTTCGTCTTCCATATGTTGCATCAATCAGCATTCCGCGGTCACGTGCTTCTTGAATAATGCGTTTAATTGGTGCAGATTCAGGACTAACAATTGAAATAATACGATTCGCTGAAACAATATTACCAAATCCGATATTAATAAGTTTAATATCCATAGTTAAACTCCTCTCGGTTCCTACCGTTTTTATAATTTATTCTACATTTTGAATCTGTTCTCGGATTTTTTCAATCTCACTTTTCATTTCGACTACAAGTTTTGCTGTCTCCATATCATTGGCTTTTGAAGCAATTGTATTGGTTTCGCGATTCATTTCTTGAACAATAAAATCGAGTTTGCGGCCGACCGCAGTGGTACTATCAGTAATCGTAGCTCTGAATTGTTTAAAATGACTCTTCAAACGCACAAGTTCCTCGGTGAAATTGATTTTCTCAGAAAATAATGCACATTCTTGAATCAATCGGGATTCATCAATTTGGGTTTCACTTAACACATCCTGCAGCTTTTTTAGAAGTTTCTCGCGATAACAAGTGAGGATCATCGGTACTTGCTCTTCGATTTTACTTACATTCGCTTCTAAATCATTCAGTCGCATGGTTAAATCATCTAATAAATGTTGACCTTCTATTTTACGCATCGAAACTAATTGCTCCAATGCTTTTTGGACAGTTTCTAAAATAGATGACTGTACTAGATCCAAATCAAATGAATCTTCATCAAGACGTAATACATCTTGATAATTTGCTATTTCATAAACATTATCTGGATTTGGTATTTTCAACAGACTACTGATTTCGCTTAAGGCATTATAGTAAGCGATTGCCAAATCTTTGTCAACTTTTATTTGCTTATTATGTCCCATCGCTTGCTCAAAAGAAATAAATATATCAATTTTCCCGCGCGTAAGCGAGGCCGTAATCAATTTTTTAATTCTATCTTCTAATGGATTCAAAGCTTTTGGCAAATGAATCATTATATCATTATATCGATAATTCACGGATTTAATTTCTACATGTAGTTTGTATGTTTCATTATAATATT
>Ga0302210_10001212_pt1 | contig 11029 bp, 9 predicted proteins | sample II_Fen_E3_2_FD_198793 | JGI IMG/M metagenome (GOLD analysis project Ga0302210, IMG submission 198793) | Peat permafrost microbial communities from Stordalen Mire near Abisko, Sweden - II_Fen_E3_2 | ecosystem: Environmental > Terrestrial > Soil > Wetlands > Permafrost | place: Sweden: Abisko... | reverse complement strand
CCGCGCTGTTTGGTCTTCTGCTTGTGTTGGCTCTGCTCCATTTTGGTATTCCGCAAATGCGTTCCATCCGACAGGAAGCCTCCTCCAGACTCAGCTACAGTACCGCCTGTCAGGACATCCAGAAATACATGGATTCCAATCCTGACTGTTTTTATTTATGTGATACTATGTCCATGACGTACTTTACAGAGGATGCACTTTCTCCTCAGATATCACATAAAAATAACCGTGTTTTGTTAGGAAGCTGGATGGCCAAAAGTCCATGGTATGATGAGATCTTCCGCCAGCATCAGATCAGTGATATTCAGACAGCTCTCTTCACCCGTCCCAAGACTTATGTGCTGATCATGAATATCCCGGGAGCTGACTCAACTGCAGAATATATTACTGATTATTATCAGGAAAATTTTCATGCGTCTGTCAAGTCTCATATCATCGCCACTGTAACATGCAGCGGTAATGTCACTTTCCGGATTATTCAGTTTTCCCGATAATATTTCTTTTATTTTATGTTCTTTTCAATTCAGACAGCTCTCACCGCCTGATGTAATAGCGAAAATACTTTCCGTTGATAACCTGTTTCGCCCCATAGTCCTTATCAATCCATTTCATCATCCAGCTGTTCTCATCATACTTCAGTTCCCCATACCAGCATTCCACGGCAATCACGGTCGGATATTTATCCGGATTTCGTTTCCAGTAATCCAGCAGGTTTGCATCAAATGTCGGAGTACAGATTGTGGATGCCGCAGAGATATTCACGTCCTGATACAAATAGCATAGGGTGTTGGAGTCCATGACAAGCAGTTTGTCACCCGGTTTGATATAGGTATGGAATTCCGCATCATTGCTTTTCTGCATATAGCCCTGCATATATTCCGTCAGTATCCCCTTACCGGGACCTTCCCTGAGAATATTTCCCACGCAGGTGATATTCTTCATCAACCCGTCATTATCCGGATATGCCCAGCCTTTTACAAAGATAGCCACAAGACACCACACCACCAGGGTCATTCCGGCATATTTTCTGTATGTTTCCGGATTTTTTTCCATGGCATACAGGATCAGGATGGCAGCGCCTGCCGTTACTCCGGGCATCAGATATTTTACAGATGTAAATATTGTCAGGTTTGTCAGCATTAAAATAGCCAGAAACATGACCAGATTACTTCCAATCCACAAAAACGACATTGCAGAGAACTTTTTGTTCCCATTTAGCTTCTTTTTTCTGTATATCGTGTATATTGCAAATCCAAACAGAAAAAAGTAAACCGTAAATGGATAAGAAGATTCATATTGCCAACGCATCAGGATCCAGTGTACAAACTGAAGGATAAAAGAAACAATCAGAAAAAGGAACTGGAATGTTATAACATATTTCTCCCGCTTTCCTTCCTCTTTCTCTGCTTTTCCAAAAAGGTTCAAGACCAGGTATTTCAAACCCTCGCGCTCCAGAAAAAACATCACCAGAACTGTAACTGCCATGTAAAAAAGCGCAAATAAAATTCCGGAAGCAATATCTCCTGCATATACATGCAGCGTCTGCCAGATAGTACGGGAATGAGATCCGCAGGACGCAATCAGACTTTGAATATTGGCCGTCATCTGCAGTGGGGTCATATAGCTGAGAAGAACCCCCAGATAAGCTACGCCTGAAAGTGCACAGACTCCTGTCACCATGCCTGCTGTCCGCATCCGGAACTTATCATAACACAGGAGATAAATCAGAATAAACGGATAAACAATCACGCAGGAAGGATACGACAATACCAAAAGACACAGCCACAGACCGGCCTCCACACTCTTCCAGAGAATTTTCCGGTTCCATCCACCGCTCTCTTCCAGCAGATACAATCTGGTCAGACAAATCAGAAGCATCGTCAGTGACCAGACCATCATATTGGAAAACTCCGGCATAACATATCCTTTTGGAAGAAGATTAAAATATACTATTGCCAGATAAAAGCTTTTTTCTTTATCAAGTATCAGGGAAAAAGTTCTGTAAAGCTGCCAGGCGATAATTCCCTGCATGATGACACCTGCAAGACGAATAAACAGGACCGAATAAGTCGTCGTATGAAACAGCATGACATAAACCCACATCAGAAACTCTATCATAAACGCCGACGTCTGATGCGGATCCCAGAGCTGGGCCAAAAGCCGGTCTCCGCGAAGGAGGCGGTAAGACATACTGATGGCATACTCTTCATCCATCTGCAGACTGACAAAAATGCACTTCAGTGCTGCTGCCGCACTTCCAATTATCAAAATCCAGAAAATAATTTTTCTTCTTTTTTCTTTTTTTCTCTCTTGATCCAGTTCCATCTTTCAGATGCTCCATCCTGATATAAAAATCCGGGTATCCTGCTATCATTTAAAATGACTTCTTTTCCAAATACTCACTGCGTAAGTGTACCAGTCTGCTCAAAAGGAAAGGCACAATGGCAAGATAAATGATCGAAGTGGCTATTCCGGTCAGCAGTCTGACAAATACAGCTCCGAAAACATAGGCAAACGAATAGTATCCATAAATTTTACTATCAATGTATATGCCGCCAGTATTTAATATAGTCACCACAACGGCGCTGCAGATTATGATCCAGCCCATCTGTTTTATGGTAAGGTTAAAATTCCGTCTCATAGCATAGGAACCAACCATCCAGCCGCGAACAGCAGGGGGAATAATCCACAGAAAAGTAGTTGCTGTAACTCCATACCTCAAAAGCTGCCCCAGCAGCTCTCCGATCAGTCCGATCTGCAGACCGAAAACCGGTCCAAACAGCATACTTCCGATAATGACCGGCAGCCCCGCAAATGAGATTTTCATCACACGAAGATCAATCGTCAGGTAACTCAGTACCACATAGAGTGCTATAAATGCACCACTCAGTACCAGTTTTTTTGTTTTCATAAAAAAGTCTCCTTTCATGGTGGCAATGCCACATAAAAGGAGACCAGATATATAAAATCTGTAATTGCCTATATGTGACAGCGGGATGCAACAGCTGCACAGCGCATTCTTTCAAATGCTTCGTCCAGTGAACAACTCCCCGTCTCACCGGCACATAACTCACAGCTATTTACTCTGCCAAAACCCAGATATGAAATTTTCACGGTTACACGCAAACTATAGCACGATTATTTACAAAAGGCAATTATTTGTATCTTCTTTTTCCCTGTTTCAAATCAGATGATGATCTTTCAGAAGCTTATCAATATCTGTTCCCTGTACTTTCTTCAGAACCTGATTTACGACTATTTTCTGGAAAAATCCCATTTCCATATCTGTTATCTTTTTCCCGTCACGAAGTTTCACTGTAGAATCCAGAAGATCTCTGACATCATAAACACTTGCCCATGTTTCCGGAACGCCTCTGTCGATATTCAGCAGCGTATAAACTGCCTCCATACCGGTACGTATGGAATATTCAGTAGTAAAAATCGTATCCCGGACTGTTTCCGCAAACTGTCCCAAAAATGCGAAATTTACGGCATCTTCCGGAACGACCAGCGGACGGTCTCCTTTTTCTCTTGGCATGAAAAATGCTGTAATATAAGGCATCATGCAGGGAATGGTATTGGCGCTGTTTTCTGCAAGTTCCGGAATCTGATCTGTCGGAACACCCATATGATATAGCCATTCCATACAGATTTCTTTTCCTGTGCACTCCCTCATCGGCTTCTTGATATAATCTCCCGGCCTGTCTGAGAAGAGACCATAAATCCACACCACGACCTGATCCTTTGGCTGACTGCGGAACTGCGGCTGACGGTTTACTGTCCAGCTCAAAAGCCATCCGGAATCTCTTGCAGTCACAATGCCTCCGCTCACAACCTTCCCTGCGAAAGGATCACGTTTACAGATTTTCTGAATATAAGCCGGTATTTTCTCATCCAGCGTTGTTGAAGTCGCACTCATCCAGTTACTCTGCTCCGGATTATGACAGAATTTATCAGGATGTCCGAACGCAGAATCCTGTGCTGCGATTTTCCGCCACATATCCCAGCCGCCGCCTTCTTTAATATCTGACTTGAACGGAGCCTGAGTACTCTGGCTTCCGAGTGTTGAATTCTCAACACACCCGCCATTGGTAATAAATACCAGATCATTTTCAGTCAGATCGATATGTTCTTCCTGACCTTCTCTGATCACAACAATCCTCTTTGCTGTCTTTTTCTTTTTCTGAATATCAAAGACAACATTGACTACCTTGGTATTGTAGTGGAACTGTACACCAAACCCTTCCAGATATTTGATCATAGGCAAAATCATGGACTCATACTGGTTATACCTTGTAAAACGAAGAGCAGTAAAATCAGGAAGACCACCTATATGATGAATAAAACGTCTGATATAGAGCTTCATCTCGAGTGCGCTGTGCCAGTTTTCAAAAGCAAACATAGTTCTCCAGTACATCCAGAAATTGGAGTCCAGTACCTCACTGTCAAAATATTCATCAATCCGTTTATTATAAAGTTCTTCATCCGGTGTAAAGAAAAGCTTCATGATTTCCATGGCACCTTTATCAGAAAGTCCGAACTTTTTGTCTGTATGTGCATCCAGACCGCACTTTTCCGTTGCTCTCATCAGTGAGAAATTCGGATCCTTTTTATTCAGCCAGTAATACTCATCGAGTACGCTTACACCGTCCGTTTCAATGGAGGGGATAGAGCGAAACAGATCCCACATACATTCAAAATGATTGTCCATTTCACGACCGCCACGCATGACATAACCAAGATCATCATATAAATAACCATCGCATGCTCCTCCCGGAATGGGGTCTTTTTCGAGAACATGTACATGCTCCCCTTTCATCTGTCCATCACGAACCAGAAAACATGCTGCTGCCAGAGCGCCAAGACCCGAACCTACGACATAGGCCGACTTGTGATCTACGCCTTCCGGTTTTTCCGGACGTGCAAATGCTTCATAATTTCCACTTGAATAATACATGATTTTTTCCTCCTGTATATTGAATACTCCTATTGTACGTTTCTTTTCTCTTTGTCACAATAGACAAAAAAAGCGCTGTGATGAAAGTTTCATCACAAACGCCAATATGTACAAATTTCAGATAATTTCATCTTTTAGTTTCCACTTTGATAATCTTCCAATGCCTTTCGAAAACTGCCTTTTATCAGTGTATTTAATTTGTAAATAATTTGCTGTGGATCTTCCTTCATATCTGATTTGATCCAGTCAAGCATAATTCCTACAAATGCAAATTTATAAAAATCAGCAATAAACTGCTTATCTTCTTCCCTGACAGACATTCCTTTCGCTTTCTCCTCCACTACCCCGATCAGCAGATTGTATGTCAGCCTGTACAAATATCTTTCCACCTGCTCCCTGCTGATAGAATGATAGGCATTCAGTATCAGCGGTCTGTTATCCAGAACCATCTGGAACAGCTGATAAAAACCCTGCTGCCAGGTATCATATGTTTTCTGTCCTGCCAGTGCTCTGGAAGCATCTTCTTCACAGGCCCACTCAATCAAATCATAAATATCCTTAAAATGATAATAAAAAGTCATCCGGCTGATACCACAGTCTTCCGCAATATCATTGATGGTAATCTTTTCAAGTGGCTTTTGTAATAGAAGATTTTTTAAAGAAGCTTCCAGTGCACGCTTGGTTGTCTGTGACATGCATATTCCTCCTGCCATCTCTGCTTTTTCCGACTTTAGTATCCGATATAGAAAATGCGTCTTTAATGTAGCATTATAGTGATTTCATAATGAAAAATCAATAAAAAATACATTTACTTTTCAAATAGGGCGTAATAAGATAATTATATTTGAATTCTACAGGAGGTAATTATGTACGAATGCCCAAGTTGCGGTAGCAGTCTGCATTTCGACATCCCATCGCAAAAGCTATTGTGTGACCATTGCAATACTTCGCTGGATCCCTATCAGTATCAGAAAGACCATGATGTTGAAGAAAACACCATGTATGACGTTACAGTCTTTACCTGTCCGCAGTGCGGCGGTGAGATTCTCAGTGCAGAAACTTCTGTTGCTAGTTTCTGCAGTTTCTGCGGAGCATCTGCGATTCTTGATTCCCATATCAGAAATGAAAAACGGCCTGGTTTTATTATTCCGTTCAAGAAGACTAAAAAAGACTGCCGAGATGCTTATCAGCATATGATGAGGCATGCCCTTTTTGCTCCGAAAGAGTTAAAAGATCCGGAATATATTGATCATTTCCGTGGTATCTATATCCCATACTGGGTGTATATCGTCTCTCAGAAGGGAAATGTCTCCCTGGATGGAACGCAATGTTACCGAAGCGGTGATTATATGATTACGGATCACTATAACCTCAATTGTAATCTGGATGCCTCTTATAAAGGCATCTCTTATGATGCATCCTCATCTTTTGACGATCACATCAGTGAAACAATTGCTCCCTTTGACTCTCATGATATGCAGCCCTTTACCCCTTCCATTTTATGTGGGTTTTATGCTGATACAGCTGATGTCAACAGTGATCTTTACACCTCTGATGCGAAAGATTTTGCCGATACAGAAACATCAAAACAGCTGACAGGCTGCAGTGCTTTCAGCGGTTATCAGATCAAAATGCCAGATCCGGAGCTTCAGCTGGACTCTGTGCTTGGAACAGACTGTGAACGAACAGACAGTGCCATGTTCCCGATATGGTTTCTGACATACCGGAAGAAAGACCGTGTGGCATATGCCATTGTCAACGGACAGACCGGAAAGGTTTCAGCTGATCTTCCGGTTGATGAGAAAAAATATATTGCAGGATCACTTCTTCTGGCCCTGCCTGTTTTTCTGCTGCTCAACCTTTTTCTCAGCTTAAAAGCATCTTCTGTGTTAATTTTAGGTGCTTTGCTTGCCCTTGTCACTTCCATTATCTACCTGCTCAATCTGGAATCAATCAGACATAGGGAAACTCATGATGACGACAGAGGATACACTTCGACCCAGCCAGATTCTGCTGGTCAGTCTGCCCCTTCCAGAAAGCAAACAAAAAAGTGGAACACCGGTGCATGGAAATCTTCTTTCCAGACCGGCAAACTGGTGACTTATATCATCATCGGTATTTTCCTGTTTCAGTTCCTGTTTTCCGGCATTCTGAATGCTGCGCGCCTGTTATCTCATTTTTCAGGTATTTCCTTCTTTCTGCTTGCCATTGCTGCCGGATTTGGTATCCGTGGATGGATGCTCACTCGAAAACTGCCGGGCCGTCACATTTTGCCGGAACTTTCAGGTTCTCTCCTTGCTGTTCTGGTTTCCTGCCTGATTACAGTGATGCATCCTGTTTCCGATATCTATTATTACGGTGGAACAATCCTTGCATTTGCAGGTATCTGTTTTACTCTTCTCGGAATTATGAAAAAGTACAATATTCTTTCAACGCGGCCTCTGCCGCAGTTCAACAGACAGGGAGGTAACGATCGTGCATAATTTATTGAAAAAGAAAATCCTTCTCTTTCTGTGCTCACTGTTTCTATGTTTTGCTGCGCTGCCATCTCAGGTGCATGCTTCCGATACCACACAGAGTTCTCTTTCTTATACTAATCCGCAGACCGGATACCGGGCCGTAGTGTCAGATACTCAGAATCTGCTTTCCGCTAAGGAGCAGGCTTCTTTGTTAGAACAGATGAAGTCTATCACTGCTTATGGAAATACTGCATTTCTGAGTGCCTCCGTAACAGATGTCACCACACAGGAATATGCGCGTTCCAGCTATAGAGCGCTGTTCGGATCAGCCAGCGGCACCATTTTTCTGATTGATATGGGCAGCAAAAATCTATGGATTCAGAGCAATGGTCAGGTTTATCATGTTATTTCAACAGATTATGCTAATACCATTACTGATAACATATACTCCTATGCATCCAATGGAAAATATTATCAATGTTCTTCTGAGGCCTTCCGGGAGATTGGTACCCTGCTGTCAGGTCAGCATATTACGCAGCCCATGAAATATATCAGCAACGCTCTGCTTGCTCTCATTCTGGCACTGATGCTCAATTATGGTTTTGTCAGACTTCTGTCTCACACCCGAAAACCTTCCAGAAATGAACTGCTTAATGCCATGACATCAAATTGTATGGTTAATGATCCTGAAGCTGTATTCAGTCATCAGACAAGCATCTACACCCCTCCAGCCAAGAGTTCCGGTGGCGGCGGTTTCGGCGGAGGCTTCAGCGGCGGCGGTGGTTCTGGTGGCGGCGGTGGTGGCGGTGGTCACAGTTTCTGATTTTCAGAAAGCTGACCCTGCTCTGTTTCAATTTCGTCTTTTGTCTTTTTTTCTGACAAATAAAAGTACTCCCGAACAGATCAGAATTCCAGAGATCACCCCTCCGGCGATTAATGTACCCGGAATATGATTTTCTGTTGTCTGGCTGATCATAACCGGTACTTCCTCAGAGGCTCCCTGTATGGGAGCCTCTTGTGCTGCAACTGTCTGTTGTACGGAAAGTACCGATGCCTGTGCCGGCACTCCTGTGCACAGAAAAATGGATAATAACAGGACTCCCCCTATTAATGTTCTGATTTTTGTGATTTCAGTTCTTTTTGTAATTATAGTTCTTTTCATGATGCGTTCCTCTTTTTCGTCATATACTGCCGGATTTCTCCAAATGCAGAACTGAAACGGTCCTTCCGCATTTACAGGGTATCTGACAGAAGCTTCTTCCAAAAAGAAACATCATGATATCTCACAACTGGCTGCCATTTTCAGACCCTGTAGTTTTGCGTCACTGTCTTTCGGCAGTTTTGCCCGTATTCATTTTTTATATTATAACTCCTGGAGCAAAAATATAAAACAGGCAGGGAAAAATCTCTGCCTGTTTTATATTTCAGTCCAAATTTGCCTTATTCTATTCTCTTAATCGCATTCCCGTATTGCTTTTCTGACTTTCAAAATAGCTGGTGGTGCCACGGAAAGTTCATCCACTCCCATTTTGATAAATGTCTCTGTCAGACTGGTATCCGCTCCGAGTTCTCCGCATATTCCCGTCCAAATTCCTGCTTCATGGGAATTTTTAATGGTCATTTCAATCAGTTTCAAAATAGCCGGATGATGTGTATCACAGAAATCATCAAGTGCCGGATTCTGACGGTCTATCGCCAGCGTATACTGTGTCAGATCGTTGGTTCCGATACTGAAGAAATCAACTTCTTTTGCAAGCTGGTCCGATATCAATGCTGCAGCAGGTGTCTCAATCATTATACCTTCCGGTGCATCTTTATAAGGCACTCCCTGTGCCTGAAGCTCTTCTTTTACCTCTTTAACGATTTCCCTGATCTGTCTGATTTCACTCATGGATGTGATCATCGGGTACATAATCTGAATATTGCCATATGCTGCAGCACGGAATAATGCGCGAAGCTGTGTTCTGAATATTTCTGGACGCTTCAGGCAGATACGTATCGCCCTGAAACCAAGAGCAGGATTGTCCTCCTGATCCAGATGGAAATAGTCGCATTTTTTATCTGCTCCGATGTCCAGTGTACGGATAACGACCTTTTTCCCCGCCATCAGCTCCGCTGCTTTTTTATATACAGCAAACTGTTCACTTTCAGTTGGAAATTTATCCCGTTCCAAATACAGAAATTCACTTCTGAAAAGTCCTATTCCACCAGCATCATTCTGCAGTGCTCCTGCAATGTCAGTTACATTACCGACATTGGCAAATACATCTATTGTCCTGCCGGATTTTGTCTCATTTGCTTTTCCGCGCAGTTCTTTCAGCAGTTCTCTTTTCTGCTGCTGCCCGGCAAGCAGTATTTTATATTTTTCTTCTGTTTCCGGATCCGGATCGAGTATTAATATTCCCTTATCTCCATCCAGTATTGCCATCTTTCCATCCCATGATTCCTCAACATCAATATTGATCACTGCCGGAATGTTCATGGTTCTGGCAAGTATCGCTGTATGGGAATTGGATGAACCTTTCCGGGTCACAAAAGCGAGAATTTTGTTTTTATCCAGTTGAACTGTCTCACTTGGTGTCAGATCATCCGCTGCCAGAATAACCGGCTCATCGCTGCAAAGCACGGCTGCTTTTTCTCCTGTCAGGTTTCTGATGACACGCTCTGAAATGTCTTTCACATCAACAGACCTGGCTTTAAAATATTCATCCTCCATAGCTGCGAATGTTTCAGCAAAATTATCTCCGGTCGTTGCCACGGCATACTCCGCATTCAGTTCCTGCTGATCAATCATGTTATACACAGAATTATTATAATCATCATCTTCCAGCATCATAGAATGAACATCAAAAATTTCCGCATCTGCTTCGCCTATCTCGATTTTTGTTGTTTCATATAACTCATGCAGATCATGGATTGCTTTGTCGCGGGCTTTTCCGTACCTTTCTTTTTCAGCAGCTTTATCAGTAATATGTTTCCTGACAACAGTCTGTTCTTTCTTACTGAAATAAGAAATTTTTCCAATGGCTATTCCTTCGAAGATTTTTTTTCCTTTACATTCCATCATGGTTTTCTCCAATTAAAGATTTTCTGACATAAATTCTTTTAGTTTCTTAGCTGCTTCCAGCTCATCGTCTCCTTCTACCGTAACAGAAACAACGGCGCCGCGTAAGGCCTCAAGTCCCATAATTCCCATCAACGCTTTGGCGCTTGCGCTTTTCCCATTATACTCCATCTTGATGTCACTGTGAAACTGTTTTGCAAATTTTGCCAGCAGTCCTGCCGGCCTTGCATGCAGTCCGATCTCATCTGTTATTTTATATTCAAAATTCTGCATCTGTATCTTCCTTCTTTCTGCTGTATTAACATCTCCGTGATCTCATAAAATCACAGGTTTTCTCCATTGCTTTCTATCACTTCTTTATACCAGTCGAAAGATTTTTTCTTTCTTCTGTTCAAAGAACCGGTGCCGTCATCATATTTTTCAACATAGATAAAACCATATCTTTTCGCCATTTCTCCTGTAGAAGCACTAACTAAATCAATACATCCCCAAGGCGTATATCCCATCAAGTCTACTCCGTCTGCAACAGCTTCTTCCATCTGACGGATG
>Ga0302210_10001211_pt1 | contig 11029 bp, 10 predicted proteins | sample II_Fen_E3_2_FD_198793 | JGI IMG/M metagenome (GOLD analysis project Ga0302210, IMG submission 198793) | Peat permafrost microbial communities from Stordalen Mire near Abisko, Sweden - II_Fen_E3_2 | ecosystem: Environmental > Terrestrial > Soil > Wetlands > Permafrost | place: Sweden: Abisko... | reverse complement strand
AAACAACAAATGAATGCTGTCAATTTGAATTTTAGCGGCATTCAATGAATTATTACTGATGAGCTGTTCGATATTCTTAAGTCGTATATCAGCCAGTCTTTCTTGCTTTTCTCTTGAATTACAAGACATTAACAAAGCGAAAGCCAATAAGACAAAAAAGACTCCTCTTATGTTTTTCATTTTTTATTTCGTATTAAACACATTCTATACTCGCCTTCAAAATCGGTTTTATGTTTTGTTAGTTAAAACGTTAAACCGATATAACCGGAGATCCTTCGAAAATGACTTGTTGAGATTCTATTTTTCTGCAAATTTAATTCTTTTTTTTTAATAGCACCAATTATTATTTTTATATAGTATCATTTTCAACCAACTTTCTTTCAGGCAGATTAATGGCTTTATTATTTCCCTTCCTATTCCTTTTAAAGTTTTTTTTGTTTATATTGAATAAATCAGGTCCTTTTGGAAGCATTTTCTGTGTTATTTGAGAATGATTTACATATTTTGTCTATCTTTGTTTGAAATTTCTCAAAACTACTTACAGATGCGAAAACCGTTTATTCAACTGTTGTTCTTCATAATGTTGGCTTTACAGTTAACTTCTTGTATAACAACTCACCAAATAAATTACCTTCAACCCGCTAAAAATTTCATTCCAGCCTATAAAGACACTTTTTCATACCAGGACTACCGTTTAAAAGAAGGCGACCGCCTTTCTGTCCAGGTATACTCCATGGATGATAAAACAAATGCTTTATTTAATGGCTCCGGGACCTCCGCCTCTCAAGGAGGATCGGGGGAGAATATGGATCTGTTTACATATCTCGTGCAGCCAAATGGATGTATCGAGTTCCCGATTATTGGGGAAGTCTTTGTAAAAGGGAAAACGGTTCGCGAAACAAAAGGGATATTGGAAAATGCGATCAAGCCGGTTCTTAAAGTAAACTCAGTGGATGTTCGGATGATTGGCAGGACATTCAGCATTATTGGTTCCGGGAAAGCTGGCAGATTTCCATTTCCACGTGAAAAAGTAAATATCTATCAGGCACTGGCATTGGCGGGTGACTTCGGGTTCTATGCCGACAGGAGTAAGATACGGATCCTTCGTGTAACAGAAAAAGGAAACCAGATTAAGACTTTCGATGTGAGGAGTATTGACATTATTAATTCCGAATTTTATTATTTGGAACCTGATGATGTAATTTTCCTCCAACCAATGAAAGAACAGTTTTTTGGGGTTTCCACTTTTTGGATGGCAGTATCTACATTAGTAACATCATATTCCTTCGGAGTGATAATTTATAAGACTTTTTTCAAATAAAACCTTGTTTTTGAGAGAATAAACATTGTTGACTCTTTTTTATTTTAACCACTGTATTGTAAAGTATTTATGAAAAATAAAACTCAGATATTCGTGCTGCTATTGATATTGTGTACACTTTCATCGTGTTACCATTACAAAAGCCTGCGATTATTGCAAGATAAAAATACGTCATTGCCCGCCTATGAAAAATCAAATTACATCGATTACCGCATCCAGGTAAACGATGAAATAATCTACAGGCTTATTACTTCCGATGAAACTATTTCTAAAATCATTTCTTCGCAGTCTTCATCAGCCACCGGACAGAGTCAGATGTCTTACCGCGTTTATACTGACAGTACCATTGACTTACCTTTCATTTCTCACATTCCTGTTGCGGGACTGACTCTGAATCAAGCTTCCAAGGTTATTGAAAAAAGGTTTAAAGAACTGATCCCGGATGCTTCCGTGAAACTGAGTCTTTCAAATAAAACGTTCACGATCTTTGGAGATGCCGGTTCGGGGATTTTCCCGATCTACAAAGAAAAGCTGACTATATTCCAGGCTCTTTCCATGTCAGGTGACTTTAATGAAACCAGCGATCGAAAACATATCCGTATTATACGGGATACTGAAAAGGGAACTCAAATCCTCGATTTTGATATCCGACCGAAAAGTATCATCGATTCCAAGTATTACTATATTTATCCCAACGATATTATCTACGTACAACGTCAGTTCTCAAGCTTCTATAAGGTAAATAATTATTCGGCCCTGTTGGGGGTGATTACTTTTTCACTATCCTTGTTATTCAGCGTTTTGAACTATACAAAATAATTACACATCAGTTGTCTTATATAAAAAGCACCTAGAGAATGGAACAAAATAATTTCGATAAACAATTTAATGATGAAGATGAATCCGGTTTCGATATCATGGAGTGGCTTCTTTACTTCCTGCACTACTGGTATTTATTCGTAATCGGGATTATTGTTTCATTGGGATTGGCGTATCTGAACAACCGATCCTGGTTGCCTGCCGTACAAACTGCAGGAACCGTCATGATTGAGGAAAACAGGTCGGGAACCGGCAGTTCCCAGGCTCTTATGCAGGGTTTTGGAGTCCAATCCGGATATAAAAATGTCACGAATCAGGTGATCATGTTACGTTCGTATGACCTGGTGTGTAAAGTGGTGGATAGCATTCCGTTTTTTAAAGTCGATTACATCTCCAAGGGTCCATTCATTACCCGTAACCTGTATCGGAATTCACCGATAACGATTCAATCTGATTACATTGCCCCGGAAGCCTACGATTTGCTGTTTAAAATTAAATTAAGGTCGGATGGTACCTATACCATTAAGATTGATAATAAGAAGCAATACAGCAATTTTCAGTTAGAAGGAAAATACGGTCAACCGGTCCAGTGCAATCTATTTTTCATAACAATCAATAACCTAAACAGCAATCCTGGGAACAGCGAATTATACTTTCATTTCAGATCCCGGGAATCATTGGTGGATGATTTCACATCACGACTTAATTTTGGGTATGTGGAAGAAGGTTCTTCTGTTTTAAAAATATCCTTGGTGAGTGAGACCCCTGAACGGGATATTGATTTCATTAACCGGTTGTGTGAAACATTCCTGGCAAATAACCTCGACCGGAAAAATGATGTGGCAAATAACACCATCAAATTCATTGATGATCAGTTAGGGGTCGTATCCAAATCATTGGCAATCTCCGAAGGGGATATGACTAATTTCAGACAATCCAACAAGATTGTTGATGTTTCGAGCCACACAAGTGACCTGCTGGGTAAATCAGCTAAGTTTGACGCCCAGCAATCGGAACTTAAGCTGCGTGAAACCTATCTGGATTACCTGACCAAATACCTGAAAACAAATATGGCAGATGGGGCTATCATTGCCCCTTCAAGTCTGGGCCTTAACGAACCCATGCTCATGACATTTGTTCAGCAAATCAATGAACTTTACGTGCAACGGTCAGAAGTAACGGAAATGAACATGTATTATGCCAAGTATACTAAGCAAATCGAAACGGCCAAATTGACGGTATTGGAAGTCATCAAAAGCATGAGGGCATCCCTTGAAATTGAAAAGAATGATTTCAAGAAACGATTTGCGGTGGTCAACAAAGAGATTGAAGAACTTCCTAAAAAGGAGCTGGAAATGATTGCCATTGAACGGAAATATAAAATGGATGACAATTATTACACTTTCTTCCTTCAAAAAAGAGCTGAATCACAAATTTTAAAAGCTTCGAATACCCCGGATAATAATATTCTGGATAAAGCGCGGATCATGTCAGTGACTAACGAGGGGAAAAGATCCAAGACTATCCTCATGTTTTTGCTTTTCGGAATCCTGATTCCAACCGTGCTTGTTGTGATAATTGAATTAATAAATAATACGGTACGTTCCAGCAAGGAAGTTGAAAAAAATTCTTCATTCCCATTGATCGGTGCCATCCGTCATACTAAAAGTTCAGATCCTTTACTGGTTTCAAAGAACCCTCGATCTGCTTTCACCGAGATGTTCAGGGTTATCCGTACCCGAATCGAGTTCATCGTGCAGCGAAAAACGAACATTATGATCATGACTACTTCGACTGAATCGGGTGATGGAAAGACTTATTTCTCTATCAACCTGGCAGCGGTTTATTCAATGGCTAGTAAAAAAACAATCCTGGTGGATATGGATATTCGAAAACCAAGTGTGAACCAACGGTTTAACATCATACAACCCAATGGGGTGACTAACTATTTAGCCGGTCAATGTACCCTGGATGAAATCATCCTTCACCTTCCAAAGGTCGATTTCGACATATTGCCTGCCGGATCGATTCCCCCAAATCCGGGTGAACTAATTCGTTCGGATAAACTGATTGCAATGTTCGAAGAGTTGCGTAAGATGTACGAATTTATAATCGTGGATACCAGCCCCATAGGTATGGTTACCGATGCTTATTCTTTGGCACATCTGTCGGATGTGAATTTATTTGTTGTCAGAAATGGTAAAACAAACAAAACTTTCTTTAAAAAACTTTGTTCACAATTAAAGATGGATAATCTTCCCCATATGTATACCGTAATGAATGATGTGGTAGATGATGGAAGCAGATACTCCAATTACAAACTCTACAAATATGCTTATCTGATCGGAAACAGTTATGGGTATGGGTACAGTTCCAAAAAGAAGAAAGGAGAAGCTGAAAAGTATTTCCATTATTATGAAGATGATACTGAAATTTAAATTCAGTGGATTTCTACAAATGCTCTAAAACAATACTAATCTATATTTTAATCAAAAAGTTTAAATGAAAAAAGTTGCTCTTATTACCGGTATTACCGGGCAAGATGGTGCCTATTTAGCCGAGTTACTCCTAAAGAAAGGATATATCGTACATGGGTTGAAACGTCGTTCTTCGTCATTTAACACCGATCGTATCGATCATTTATACCAGGATCCTCATGTTGACAACCGCAACCTGATGTTGCATTACGGCGACATGACCGATTCCATGAATCTTACCCGCATCATTCAGGAAGTACAACCTGATGAGATTTATAACCTGGCTGCGATGAGCCATGTGAAGGTCAGTTTCGACACTCCCGAATATACGGCTAATGCCGATGGCATTGGAACCTTGCGTTTATTGGAAGCAGTTCGCTTACTCAACTTGACCAAGAAAACCAGGATCTATCAGGCTTCAACGTCTGAACTATATGGGATGGTACAGGAAGTTCCTCAAAAGGAAACAACTCCTTTCTACCCACGCTCACCCTATGCTGTGGCTAAAATGTATGCCTATTGGATTACTGTCAATTATCGCGAAGCTTACGGAATGCACGCCAGCAACGGAATCCTGTTTAACCATGAATCCCCGCTACGGGGCGAAACATTCGTCACCCGGAAGATTACCCGTGCTGCTTCCCGTATTGCCATGGGAATGCAAAGTAAATTATTTCTGGGCAACCTGTCTTCGAAACGTGATTGGGGTCATGCCAAGGATTATGTGCGGGCTATGTATCTTATCCTGCAACAGGATGCTCCTTCTGATTATGTGATTGCTACCGGGGTTACTACGGAAGTCCGTGAGTTCATCCGCATGGCATTTGATGAAATTGGCATTAACATTGCTTTTAAAGGCGAAGGCATTGACGAAAAAGGATCTATTGACAGCATCAATGAATCAAAATTCATTGAAACTGTGGGTGCAGAATTTCTCGATATCGTCCGGGCTATTAAAGAACCGATAGTTGAAGTGGATGCAAATTATTTCCGCCCGACTGAAGTTGAATTATTAATTGGAGATGCTACCAAATCGCGCACCAAACTGAACTGGATCCCTGAATATGATTTGAAGGCACTGGTGGAAGACATGATGCGATCGGATGTTAAACTCATGAAGAAAGAAACATATCTGAAAGAAGGTGGATTTAAAGTGCTCAACTATTTTGAATAATCACCACAAAATTATTATGGATAAACATACGAAGATATACATTGCCGGCCATAATGGAATGGTCGGCTCGGCTATTAAAAGAAATCTGGAAGCAAAAGGGTATTCCAATTTTGTAACCCGGTCGTCAGCAGAACTTAATTTACTAAACGAACAGGATGTGATCCGGTTTTTCGAAACAGAGAAACCGGAAGTCGTGGTACTTGCTGCTGCCAAGGTGGGAGGCATTGTTGCCAACATGACTTACCGCGGACAGTTTATTTACGAAAACCTGATGATTCAGAATCATGTGATTCATCAAAGTTTTGTACACGGGGTAAAGAAACTGTTGTTCCTGGGTTCCTCCTGCATTTATCCCCGGCTGGCTGAACAGCCCATGCACGAGGATGCCTTGTTGACAGGTCTTCTGGAGACTACAAACGAGCCCTATGCCATTGCTAAGATTGCAGGAATCAAAATGTGCGAAGCCTATCACACACAGTATGGCTGCAATTTCATTTCCATCATGCCTACCAATTTGTACGGGCAAAACGATAATTACGACCTGGAAAAGTCTCATGTATTGCCGGCTCTGATCCGTAAAATGGTATTGGGAAAATGCCTCCTGGAAAAGAATTGGGACAATCTGCGTGCTGATTTGAACAAAAACCCTGTTGAAGGTGTAAATGGTTCTTTCAGCGAGGATGTTATCCTGAAGGTGCTCAACAAATACGGGATATCCCAATCGAACGGTGAAGTATCCATAACCCTCTGGGGTACCGGGTCTCCCATGCGTGAATTCCTGCATGTAGACGATATGGCCGACTCCAGCGTATTCCTCTTGTTAAACTACGATGCACCCGACACAACGCCCTCCCATGTGAATGCCGGATGTGGGGAAGATCTCAGTATAAAGGATCTATCCGAAATAGTGCGAAAAATAGTGGGGTATGAAGGAAAAGTGATTTGGGACAGTAGCAAACCTGATGGCACGCCACGTAAACTCCTGGATGTTTCTAAACTAAAAAGCTTAGGCTGGAAACCTTCCATTACATTGGAAGAGGGTGTCAAGAGAGTAGTTTCAGTGTATATGAATGAATAAATCTATATGCAATTGAACTACCCGTGTTTCAATTACAGATTTTAAGGATATATAAAAAGACGTTGCATGCAACGTCTTTTTCTGTTAATACCTTCCTTTCCACAATGTTCTTAACCATTCCCCTAATTTACGTTCCGTCGGACTATCCTGAACTTTCCAGATCCGTTCGTTCTTCAGCTCGTCTGGCATGAATTGCTGCTCCACAAAGTGATTCTGAAAATCGTGAGAGTATTTATAATCCTTGCCGTAATTCAGTTCTTTCATCAACTTGGTCGGTGCATTGCGAAGATGCAAAGGTACAGGCAGGTTGCCGGTACGCTCTACCAATGCCAACGCATCATCGATGGCCAGGTAGGCCGAGTTGCTTTTGGGCGACGAAGCCAGGTAAACAGTTGCTTCCGCCAGAATAATCCTTCCTTCGGGCCAGCCTATCTTCTGCAAAGCATCAAAACAGGCATTGGCAAGCAGTAACGCATTCGGATTAGCCAGCCCAATATCCTCGGAGGCCGAGATCACCAGCCTGCGGGCTATGAACTTGGGGTCTTCCCCACCCGCCACCATGCGTGCCAGCCAATAGATGGCAGCATCAGGATCACTCCCACGGATTGATTTGATAAAGGCAGAAATAATATCGTAATGCATTTCGCCATCCTTATCGTAGGCCGATGGGTTTTGTTGCAGCCTTTCAGTGACAGTCTCGTTGGTAAATATCACTTCTTCCGACTGGTCCGCATTGGCCACCAGTTCAATAATATTCAGCAATTTGCGTGCATCTCCACCCGAAAACCGCAACATGGACTCTGTCTCCCGGAATATTATGTTTCGGTTTTTCAACTCAATATCGGTTTTGATGGCATATTCCGCCAACTCCAGTAAATCAGCCTTGTCCAGTGGCTTGAGCACATACACCTGACAGCGCGACAGCAGGGGCGTAATCACTTCGAACGAAGGATTCTCTGTAGTTGCCCCAATCAGGGTCACCGTCCCGTTTTCTACAGCTCCCAAGAGTGAATCCTGTTGCGATTTACTGAAACGGTGTATTTCGTCGATAAACAATATCGGATTCGCCTGTGAAAAAAACCTGTTCGCTTTTGCCTTTTCAATAACTTCACGTACATCTTTAACCCCCGAGCTCACAGCACTGAGTGTGTAGAACGGACGATCGAGCTTGTTGGCAATGATCTTGGCCAGCGTGGTCTTGCCTACCCCGGGAGGTCCCCAGAGTATAAAGGAGGCTATATGTCCCGATTCAATCATCTTGCGCAGGATGGCATTTTCGCCTACCAGATGTTTTTGCCCGATATAATTATCGAGTGATTGAGGGCGGAGACGTTCGGCTAAAGGGGGCATGAGTATTATTTTTATTGAAAGACAAATGTATGAAAAATTAGGAAATGTAGAACTACTGAATTTTATATTTCTCAGAATTCATCCTTTTAAACTCTGCCAGAATCTCTATTGGAGTAGATTAAATGGATAGAATCAGACTTAAAAAAAAACATTTCATACTCTCTGAATAATTCGGAAAGTATGAAATGTCAGAATTATATTTAAACAGGGATTTTGAAAAGCCACTGGCAAAACCAGTACCTGCCACTTTCTAATTTAATATTTTTCCCAAAATGTGACTACGTGAATAGCATTTGGATATAGTAAGATAAATGTAATAAATAGTAAGGTCAGGTGAATTGAATAATCCAATACGACTGTCAAATTGTATTTTATTTCATCTTTAACAATCATCTTTGATTTTAGCTTCCCCGTAAAAAAATCAACTATAAAATGTAATACTCCATTAATTACACTATACACTATTCCCTGTAAAAAAGTTATTCCAAGTAATATTGGACTGAAGACCACAAAAATCAATGTATACAGGCCTACATGTTGCAACAAATAGAACAAGTTCTTACGTTTCAATTTACTGATTCTATTACTTTGAAGAAAAAAACCTCCAAAAATATGTAGTATAAAAATAATTAAGAATAATTTATACATAACTTTTAGATTTAAGGATGGATTATAGTAAATTAGTTATAAACAAAGCATTTTTGTAAATTTAATTTTAGTTGATTTCAGACTTAACTAAATTTTTTAGTTTTAATTTGGAGTATTGATAATACAAAACAGGGATTTTGAATATAATTTTAATATTAGTTAGACATTGTAAATCATACCGGCAATTTCAGTATGGCATATTTTACTGCAGAAAGCAGTGTTGTTCTAAAAAGGGGAATTTAATAAATCAGAATAAATCGTGAATTAAATTAAATCCCTAAAAATCATAGTTTAATGTACGGAAATATAATTCAGGTAAGCCACATAACTCACCATTAATATTGATAAATGCAATGTATAATCAATTCCTACGGTGAATTTGTATTTTAAATCATCATTCCTATGATATTTTTTCTTTAATTGACCGGTAAAATAATCGATAATCAAATGCATAACTCCATTAAACAAACTGAAAACAAGCCCTTCCGAAAAAGTCAAATCAAGTAAAAAAGGGCTAAATACAATAAAGAACGAAGTGTAATAGCCTACATGAAGAAATAAATAGCGTTTCTTTTCTCGTTTTAAAGTGCTTATCTTTTTGGTTTGTAGAAAATATCCAGCAACAAAATGCATGACAAAGATTATAACCAGATTTCTAATCATTTCATTAATTATTAAGATTGTTTTTAATTGAAAATTATATCCCTAAAAGCCTAATTTTATACACAAAAATTAAAAAGTCAAATATACACACACTTTTTAGTTTTACAATGCATTTATTATCTTAATTTATATGTTATTGAACTACTTTTTTGATCAAAAAGTAAATTTAAATACCCAAATGCAAAATAGGAATCACGAGAAGTACTAAATATCGCAGTTTAAATTACAAGTTTAGGTGTATCGACAAAAAAAATGACTCCTTCCGTCTGATGTGTTCCTGGAGTGACAATCGTATCTGAATTTTCAGCCTAGAAAGACCACTGTTTGAAATTGCAGCTCTTTTTTAAAACCAACCCCTCGGGATTCAGGCTTCATTTGTTCCTGGTGTAGAGGTAATTTAATGAGGGTTCAGTAAGGGTTCAGTAAGGGCAAAGAGAGGTTTACCTCATTGAACCCTCACTGAACCCTTACTGAACTCCCTTTGAACTCCCTTTGAACTCCCTTTGAAATATCTCTATACAGTGAATGAATGGCGTTTAAAATCTGGAGCTACTCCCTAAGGAACAATTCGTTACGATTTAAAAGGGTTAAAGTTTGGGGGCCCACGATCCGAATTAAAGAGTTTAAACGGATTGAAGGGATTGAGGAATTTGAATTATTGGTGAGTGCTACCTTCGGTGTCAGGTGTTTTCGGGTATGCATGAAACATTTCGGGGGGGTGTAAGATTCATGAATGTGGACTAAGTGACTGGAACGTGGGGCTGGTACATACTAAGCCATCCGATGACACGAAGTCATCCGATGAGCAGTTAGTATGAAGATTCAGGAGTGATCAGTGAAGTATCTGAATTATGCTTTCAGGTAATGCAATTGCACCAGCCCTTTGTTGTAGGATTGGGTGCTGATAAGTTTCAGGCAAACCTGAGGCCTGCTGTTGTTAAACAGAGAAATGCCGTTGCCCAGCAGGATGGGAATGATGGAGATATAAAACTCATCAATCAGGTTTTCGGTAAGCAATTCGTTGGCTATTTCGGCACCGCCATCTACATAAATGTCTTTCCCTTTTTTCCGTTTCAGACCGGAAACCAGTTCTTTCAGATCGCCGGTATAAAAGGTTGTTGAGCCTACCGTTGGACGGGGAGTGCGGGTAATGATATACAGGTCCTTGCCGGAGTGGGGATATTCAAGGCCCATGGAGAGCACCTTGTCGTACGATTTACGACCAATGATAACGGTATCGACAGTATTTACAAAATCGTTGTAACTATAGTCCTGATCTTTTTCTTCCACTAAAGATAGAAATTCTAATCCATTGTCGGGGGTAGCAATATATCCATCCAAACTCATGGCAATATAAAGGATAACTTTACGCTGGGTATTCATTTAATCATTTGATTTATTGTTAAACAGTCTGTAAAAGTAATGATAGTTTATATATTAACAAGCTTTTAAATAATATAATTTAATAAATATTTTCAACAATTTATCGGCAAAGGTGT
>Ga0302210_10001210_pt1 | contig 11034 bp, 11 predicted proteins | sample II_Fen_E3_2_FD_198793 | JGI IMG/M metagenome (GOLD analysis project Ga0302210, IMG submission 198793) | Peat permafrost microbial communities from Stordalen Mire near Abisko, Sweden - II_Fen_E3_2 | ecosystem: Environmental > Terrestrial > Soil > Wetlands > Permafrost | place: Sweden: Abisko... | reverse complement strand
GGCACATCCCTGCTGGCTCCATTTTTACCGGAAACGGCAGAAAAGATTATGTCACAGCTGAATACGAAACTTCGTGAATTTGATAAACTGGATGAGTTCGGCGGATATCCATCCGGGACACAGGTAACCAGTCAGCCGGAAATTTTGTTTGCCAGACTGGATAAGGATGAGGTTCTGCAGAAAGCGGCAGTCATCCAGGAGCGTCAGAAGACAGAGTTTCTGGAGCACCAGGAAAAGGCACGTCAGAATCTGATGAAGGCCGGTCTGATGACAGCAGAACAGGCAGAAGCAGAGCGCAAAGCAGCACTCTCCGGAGAGACACAAAAAGCACCGGAACAAAGCAGTACAGAGAGCACAGGAGTAACTGATATAGAAGCAAAGCCTGAAATAGAATATGATGATTTTGTTAAATGTCAGTTTCAGGTAGGAGAGATTTTGGAATGCAGAGAAGTTCCGAAATCCAAGAAGCTTCTTTGTTCGCAGGTAAAAATTGGCAGCCAGACCAGACAGATTCTTTCAGGAATTCGTCAGTATTACAAGCCAGAAGAAATGGTTGGAAAAAAAGTAATGGTTTTACTGAATTTGCATGCAAGGGAAATGGCTGGTCTGAAGTCAGAGGGTATGCTCTTATGTGCTGAAGATTCAGAGGGAAAACTATCACTGATGGTACCAGAGAGTCCGGTTCAAAGTGGAGCGGAAATCTGCTGAAAATAAAATAATTCTTTTGCCTGAGGCCCGGGGAATGTTTTTACATTTATCCGGGTTTTTGGTATATTAGAAATAGAGTTGAGTATGATTTGTTCATGATCAGGTCAAATAAACCTAAGGGGGTTTCGACATGAAGAAAGAAGAATTCAGTTTTGATTCAAGAGATGGTCATAGTAAGATTCATGCAGTCAGGTGGGTACCTGAAGGAGAAGTCAGAGCAGTTCTGCAGATTATTCATGGGATGGCAGAATATATCGACAGATACGAGGACTTTGCCGTCTTTCTGACAGAACATGGAATCCTTGTAACTGGGGAAGACCATCTGGGACATGGAAAGACAGTCACAGAGTATGGCTCACTGCAGGGATATTTTTGCCAGCATGATCCGGCAACAGTAATCATCAGAGATGTGCACAGACTGAAAAAGATTACGCAGGAGCTATATCCGGGTGTACCTTACCTTATTCTCGGGCACAGTATGGGTTCTTTTATGGCAAGGAATTATATGCTCCGGTATGGAAAAGGTATTGATGGAACAATCATAATGGGAACCGGTGTTCAGACAGCAGGTATGGTCAGGTTTTCCAAAGTGCTGGCTACGCTGCAGGGCTTTTTCCAGGGGCAGAAACATCCGAGCAAAATGATGGAGAAGCTTTCTTTTGGAAATTATCTGGACAGGATACAAAGTTCAGAAACAACATATGACTGGCTGAGTGTTAATCGGGAAAATGTCAGAAAATATGTAGCTGATCCGCTTTGTGGTTTTACATTTACAGTGAATGGATATAAGACAATCCTTGAACTGCTTGGAAGACTTACAGATCAAAGCCTTCTGGAACGGATTCCGGCAGATCTTCCGGTCTTACTGGTTTCAGGAGCTGAAGATCCTGTGGGAAGTTATGGAGAGGCTGTAAAAACAGTTGAAGAGTCACTTCTTGCAGCAGGAATTCAAAATGTAAAGAAAAAACTCTATCAGGGAGACAGGCATGAGATTTTGAACGAAGATGATAAAGATGTAGTCTATCAGGATATTCTTCGCTGGATAGAGGAGTGCCAAAAAGCGGCTGAAATAAAAAGAAATAAATAGTAATGTTGACATCTGATGTATTCAAATGAGGCAGATGAAATGGGAAAAAAATGGTGGATGATCTGTCTGGCACTGGCAGGGGTTTTGCTTTTTGGAGTTCAGGCACATGCTGAAAACCAGGACCTGAAACAGGTGGTCATTCTGGGAGAAGATCTGTCTGAGCAACAAAAAAAGACAGTACTGAATTATATGGAGTTATCGGAAGAGGAACTCTCTTCCGATAATCTTCTGACCATAAGTGGTAAAAATCTGAAAGAAGACATGAAAACGGATTATGTACCACAGACGATGTTAGGCGTAGAAATCCATTCAGGTGAGGCTAAGAGCGGCATACAGGTAAACGCGGATAACATTCAGGGAGTTACTGCAAAGACTATGAGAAATGCATTTTTGACACTTGGGATGGAAGATGTGGAAGTTACTATAGCAGCACCATATCCGGTAAGCGGAGAAACAGCATTGTGGTATGCCATACAGGGATATGAAAAGCTAAAAGGCACAAAGCTGTCTGATCAGGCAATCAAAACGGCGTGGCAAGAAGTGGAGACAACAGGTCTTCTTGAAAAAAAGACTGGATCTGACAGTATTGCAGAAAAACTGATTACAGATATAAAAGGTAAGATTGCTGACGGAGAGATTACTTCAGATGAGGATCTGAAAAAAGAAATGAAAGAGCAGGGTCAAAAACTTGGGCTGAATTTGACAGATCAGGATATAGCACCGGTGATTGATCTGATGCATAATTTCCAAAAAGCTGGTCTGGCAATTGGAAAACTGGCAGAACAGGCACAGGATATGTATGCCCAATATGGCACAGAGATGATCAATCATCCGGATAAAGCGGTTTCATCTTATGTGAAGGGAAAAGTAACAGACACAATTCAGAGCTGGATAAGTGATCTGGGTAAAGAAATGAAGGAAGCCTGGAACGCTGTAACAGAGAGCATTAATCAGAAAATAAATGAATTATGAGATAGAAAATAAATGGATTACGAGATAGAGAAAATGAGTGAGAAAAGCAGGGAAGAGATCATAATACGGCAGGCCAGAATTTTTGATTGGGAAGAAGCCATAACGCTGGCATGGCGGACTTTTTTGAAATTTGAAGCGAATGACTATGGTACAAGCGGTATCAGAAGCTTTCGAAAGTTTCTTGCAGATACCACGCTGAGAAGAATGTTCCTTCTGGGAAAATATACCATGTTCATTGCTGTGGCAGGTGGCAGGATTGTAGGAATGATTTCTCTTAGAAGTGAGAATCACATTTCTCTTTTATTTGTGGAAGAAAAGTATCACCGAAAAGGGATAGGCGGAGCACTGATCAGACATGCAGAAGAATATCTTCATGAAGAGCTGCAAATGAGAACCATAACAGTAGATGCAGCGCCATATGCAGTGGAATTCTATCACAAACTGAATTATAAAGATACACAACCAGAGCGGTGCATGGATGGAATCCGTTTTACTTCCATGGTGAAAGAAATTTGAGCACTTTGGTCAATATGTATAAAAAAAAAAGACTTTATTGTTCAAGGTGGGGGATTGGAAAATTGCCGGAATAGGAAACTTAGCAATACTACCAAGGAACAGAAAAAAGTTTGTGTAATAGTGGCATGGTCTAAAATATGAGGAATAATATATACTGATCACAGATGATTAGATGGGAAACCCCAATAGGTTTATTTACAGGAGGAAAAAAATGGCAAGTTTATCATTAAAAAATGTCTGCAAAATTTATTCAAATGGCTTTCAGGCAGTAAAAGATTTCAACCTTGAAGTAGAAGACAAAGAATTTATTGTTTTTGTAGGACCATCCGGATGTGGAAAGTCTACAACACTTCGTATGATTGCAGGACTGGAGGATATTTCTTCAGGTGAATTGTGCATCGGAGGAAAACTGGTTAACGATGTTGAACCAAAAGACAGAGATATAGCAATGGTTTTTCAGAACTACGCTCTGTACCCACATATGACAGTATATGATAATATGGCTTTTGGTCTGAAACTGAGAAAAATGCCGAAAGATGAAATTGATAAAAAAGTTCGTGATGCAGCTAAAATTCTGGATCTGGAAACACTGCTTGAGCGTAAGCCAAAAGCTCTTTCCGGTGGACAGAGACAGCGTGTTGCTATGGGACGTGCTATTGTACGTAATCCTAAGGTATTCCTGATGGATGAGCCTCTCTCCAATCTGGATGCAAAACTTCGTGCTCAGATGCGTATTGTAATTGCACAGCTGCATATGACTCTTGGAGTAACATTTGTTTATGTAACACATGATCAGACAGAAGCAATGACTCTGGGAACCAGAATTGTTGTTTTGAAGGATGGTCTGATCCAGCAGGTTGATACACCGCAAAATCTCTATGAGAAACCTTGCAATCTTTTTGTTGCAGGCTTCATGGGATCACCACAGATGAATTTTATGAATGCAAAAGTCAGTGTGAAAGAGGGTATTGCTCATCTTGATGTCGCAGGACACAGCATTCCACTGCCACCAGCAAAATCAAAGAAACTGATTGAAGGCGGTTATGAAGGGAAAGATGTTACATTTGGTATTCGTCCGGAAGATGTATATGATTCAGAGATTTTCCTGTCAGCATCTCCTCAGAGCACTTTTGAATCTAAAGTTAAGGTTTATGAGCTTCTTGGTGCCGAAGTTTACCTGTATTTTGATCTGGATGAGTTCCCTATTACAGCAAGAGTTGATTCCAGAACAACAGCAAGACCTGGCGATTCTATCAAATTTGCATTTGATGTTGAGAAGATTCATGTTTTCGACAAAGAAACAGAATTGACAATCTGCAACTAATCCATAAAAAATAAGCAGGAGCTATCGTATTGCAGTCCAAAGGACAAAATACGATAGCTCTTTTGATTTCCGTAAAGGAATATGGTAAAATGCGAACTAAAGAAATACGGGAAAGGAACATTGATTATGATATCAAATCAGGTAATCTTTAACAGCATCACCGAATTAAAAAATATTACAAAAGTAGATCTTGGAGTTTTTGAACTCAATGGCGGTTGTGTAGCAGCTACTTTTGAGACCGAAGAAATGAATCGTGAAATGATTGTTGATTTTGCGGATTCACCGGCAGAGAGTCAGGTAATAGGGGAACATCATCTGCTGAAAATAACAGAAGAAGATGATGTACAATATATTCTGGATGCGAGATCACTGAGTGAGGATGCCTATATGATAGGGCGGATTGCAGTGGTACAGATTCAGGAGTTGATGATTGCATATAAAGAACGATTTGACAGAAATAATTTTTTCCAAAATCTAATTCTGGATAATCTTTTGCTGGTAGATATTTACAATAGAGCAAAAAAACTGCATATCGTTGAGATTCAGCCCAGAGTTGTGTATCTGATTGAGAGCAACAAAATGGATACAACGATTGGCGAGCTTTTAAGGGGAATGTTTTCCGCACAGAATGGGGATTTTGTAACATCAGTTGATGAAGCAAGCATTATTCTGGTAAAAGCAGTAGAGGAGCATTCGTCAGTTGAGTCTCTGTCACAGATAGCAAGAACAATTGTGGATACAATCAATACGGAGGCTATGGTTAACGGAAGAGTGGCATATGGAACCATAGTTGAAGATCTAAGAGATGTTTCCAAGTCTTATAAAGAAGCGATGATGGCGCTTGAGGTTGGTAAAATATTTTATCAGGCAAAAAATGTCATTGCCTACAGTTCGCTTGGAATTGGCAGACTAATATATCAATTGCCCATAAATCTATGCCAGATGTATATTCATGAGATTTTCGGAGGAGAGATTCCGAGAGAATTGGATGAAGAAACACTGATGACAGTAAATAAGTTCTTTGAGAATAATCTGAATGTATCGGAGACATCCCGTCAGCTTTTTATTCATCGAAATACACTGGTTTACCGGATTGAGAAGCTGCAAAAAGCTACGGGACTGGATATCAGAACCTTTGATGATGCACTCACACTGAAAATTGCATTAATGGTGGTCAATTATATGAATCATTTGGAACAGAAAATCTGATGTTTCAGATCCCATCACAGTTAAATGGGGGAATGAAACTTTCCTGAGCAGTACCACCATCCTGAATAAATACGTTTTCCATCTCAAGAGAGAGTATAAAATGAATTATTCTTTCATATTCCCTGTCTGATACGATGTGCTCCAGTTCTTCGTATCCGGCAGGGATTTTAATTGGAGTATACTGGTTCATCACGCTGACAAAAACTTTGTCCTGATAAGTCTGGTGCAGATAGGAGATGATTTCTCTGGAATCGTGAGAACAGCCGGGAAGCAGCAAATGGCGGACAATGACCCCGCGTTTCATCAGATACTGTTCAGATTGATCAGCAAGAGAGATGGCAGCAGGATCCTGGTCTGCCGGAAGAGAAAAAACAGGCATTCCAACTTGTCGGTACATTTCGCTGACTGCCTGACTGGCACAGATAAAATAATCCTGAGTATTTGCATAGTGCATACTGATATCCGGGCTATAGTATTTCAGATCCGGAAGATAAATATCAACTAAACCATCGAGCATATGCAATGCGTCAACAGTTTCATAAGAGCCAGTATTATATACAACAGGGATTGTAAGACCATGAGATTTGGCTTCTTCAAGAGCCGATACGATATCCGGAATAAAATGGGTAGGAGTAACCAGATTGATATTAGATGCCTGTTCCTCCTGAAGCCGGAGAAAAATATCGGACAAGTGATGTGAAGTTAGAGTTTTTCCGGTATGCCCAATGGCAATATCGTGATTTTGACAAAAAACACATTGCAGGGAACAGCCGCTGAAAAAGACCGCACCTGAACCAGCAGAACCGGAAATACATGGTTCTTCCCAAAAATGGAGAGCAGCTCTGGCAGCTCTCAGTTCAGATGTCTGTTTACAATAACCGATCTGTCCGGCTAAGCGATTAACATGGCAATGCCTGTGACAAAGATCACAATTAGAATAATAATCTGATAGGTTCATTTTTTCACCTGAAAATGCATCTGCATGGGATACCTCACTGTACGTTACCACTGCTGTTAATTCCACCAGGCACTCTTACGGCGCATGAAAAATTCTACTTAGTGCTGCTTTGTTCCCAACCTGACACGTTTTGTAGATTTTCATCGCGTAAGACCCAGCTTCATCATCACATACAATGGACAGCTACAATGAGGCATCCCACACAAATGCATGGTAGAATAAGTATATCTGCTTTTATGGGAAAAGTCAAACATTCCCAGGCTGATCAGCCTGGAAAGATTTTTTCAGTAAGGTACGTGTCTTTTTGTTCCTGATGCGCAGCTCCTGAAAAAACAGAGTGAGAATTTGGCTACACTCTTCTTCCAAAACACCTGAAATAACGGGAACCTGATGATTGAACTGCGGCATATCCAGTAAATTCAGAACAGATCCACTGCATCCGGCTTTGGGATTCATGCAGCCCATAAATACCTCGGAAATCCGTGCCTGCACAATAGCGCCTGAGCACATCTGACATGGTTCGAGCGTGACATAAAGGGAACAGCCTTCCAGACGCCAGTCACCCAGGAACTTACTTGCCTTACGGATGGCGATGATTTCTGCATGAGAAAGAGTGCTTTTATCCGTATTACGCCGGTTATAACCGCGTGCAATGATTTTGTCCTGATATACAATGACGCATCCAATAGGGACTTCTCCAAGTTTGTATGCTTTTTCAGCCTGCTTCAAGGCAGCTTTCATATATTTTTCATGAATAGATAACATCGATGCTCTCTTTCTTTTTCCAATACAGAGTATCAACTTTTTAACAGAAAAGCAATAAAAAACGAACCGGTTCGCTAAAAATCCTTGACATTGCAAGGAGTGAAATTTACAATAAAGTATAATTTCGTTCATCAGATGAATGCAATACAGATTATCAGACAACGAATATTTAAAGAAAATAATAGAGAGATTGTAAAAGAAAAAGCAAGATATTAAGTTCCGAAATGAAGATTAAAATATGGAAAAGAGGATATCTATGATTACGACGATCACATTAAATGTTGCGGTGGATAAAGCCTATGTTATTGAAAAGCTGGAACGGGGAAGTGTTATGCGTGTGCAGAAATGCACCAACACCGCCGGGGGAAAGGGTCTGAACGTGGCAAAAGTGGCGCATCTGTGTGGCGAAGAAGTGCAGGCAGGCGGATTTGTAGGTGGTCATGCAGGAGCGTATGTGGAAGACTTGCTTTCGTCAGAAGGTATTCCGGCATGCTTTGTTCATACAAAAAGAGAAACAAGGAGCTGTATTAATGTTCTGGAGGCAGACGGAACTTCAACAGAATTTTTGGAACCGGGTGAACCGGTTAGTGAAGCTGAACTGATTGAGTTCACAGAAAAATTTAAAAAAATGGTGGAACAAAGTAGTGTTATAACAATTTCGGGAAGTGTTCCCAAAGGTGTTCCCGTCAGCTATTATGGGGATTTGATCCGAACGACAAGAGAAGCAGGTAAAAAGGTTGTACTTGATACGAGCGGTCAGCTTTTGAAAGAGGCAATTAAAGCATGTCCGACGTTGGTGAAACCAAATCAGGATGAAATTGAAGATCTGCTGGGAATTAAAGTGAATAATCACAAGGAACTGCTTGAAGGTGCTAAGAAAATTCATCAGATGGGTATTCCAATTGTGGTGGTATCATTGGGAGCGGAAGGATCACTGGTAGTATGTGAGGAAGGATGTTTTCTTGGAAAGCCATCTAAGATTAAGGTTGTTAATACGGTGGGCTGCGGAGATTCCATGACAGCTGCTTTTGCGGTAGGACTTAGCAGAGGCTACAGTGTCCGTGAAACACTGAAATATGCAACTGCTGTTTCAGCTGCAAATGCCATGACAATGGAGACAGGAAGTTTTAGACAGGAAGACATGGAGAATAATCTGAAACTGGCAATGGTTATGAATGATCCTGAAGATCATTGATCTGAATAGAAAAACAGCAGGGACAGTGCTTTGAAAGCCTGAACCTGCTGTTTTTCTAGCTCGTTTAAAGTTTTTATAACGACATTATTTCCAGTTCTTTACTTCTGTGCGGAGCCAGGAAGTCCATTCGCCGATACCTTGTCCGGTCAATGCACTGATTGGAATGATTTTGGCTTTGGGGTTACGCAGAAGAATATTCTGTTTGCATTTTTCCAGATCAAAATTAAAATAGGGCATAACATCAATTTTATTAATCAGGACAACATCACAGATAGAAAACATCAGAGGATATTTCAGCGGCTTGTCATCTCCTTCAGGGACAGACAGGATCATGGCATTTTTGGAGGAACCTGTGTCAAATTCTGCCGGGCAGACAAGATTTCCGACGTTTTCCAGAATAGCAAGATCAACATCCTCTGTCTGAAGCCCTTCCAGACCCTGCTTTGTCATTTCAGCATCCAGATGGCACATACCACCCGTATGAAGCTGGATAACTTTTACACCGGTCTCTGCAATCGTACGTGCATCAACATCAGAATCAATATCGGCCTCCATGATACCAATTTGAAAATCATTCTTCAAAGCAGCAATTGTCTGTTTTAATGTGGTAGTTTTGCCGGAACCAGGGCTGGACATAAGGTTCAATAGAAAAATCCCTCTCTCTTTCAGGGAATTTCTTAATTCATCTGCCTGACGATCATTATCTTCAAAAACACTTTTCTTTATTTCCAAAACTTTAAATTCTTTCATGAAAAACCTCCTGATCATTTTACCTAAAACCTTATAATGAGTTTTACGTTTTTATTATAAACAATGGGCGGAAAAAGTGCAATGACCAGCAATAGGGTTTAAGCAGCTGCGAGAAACTATCATTTTTGCACTGATAAGGTAAAGTGAAAGAAACAATCCTGCCGGAAGAGGATAACTTTAGATAATTTGATAGTAGTCTTTTCGGGGAGCCGGTGATAAAATACATAATTGGTGGTGAAAACAGACGCATTTGATATTGCGGCATAAGTTGATGGAGGAGTCTTGGAATGAAGGAATTTAAACCTTTCAAAGAGGGAAAAGTACGTGAAGTATATGATAACGGCGACAGCCTGATTATTGTAGCAACAGACAGAATTTCAGCTTTTGATCACATCCTGAAAAATAAGATCACACAGAAGGGTGCAATTTTGACACAAATGTCAAAATTCTGGTTTGAATATACAAAGAATATTGTACCAAACCATATGCTTTCTGTAGATGTAAAGGATATGCCGGAATATTTCCAGAATGAAAGATTTGACGGAAACAGTATGATGTGCCAGAAACTGAGAATGCTGCCGATAGAGTGCATTGTTCGTGGATACATCACCGGAAGCGGCTGGGAAAGTTATAAGAAATCCGGAGTGGTATGCGGAATTCGTCTGAAGGAAGGACTGCTGGAATCCGATAAGCTTCCTGAGCCAATTTACACACCAAGTACAAAAGCAGATCTCGGTGAGCATGATGAGAATATCTCTTTTGAAAAGAGCATCGATGTTATTGAAAAAATATATCCCGGAAAAGGGAAAGAGTATGCTGAAAAACTGAAGGATTACACGATTTCTTTATATAAAAAATGTGCTGAATATGCATTAAAGAATAATATTATCATTGCAGATACCAAATTTGAATTTGGTTTGGATGAGAACGATAATGTCGTTCTCGGTGACGAAATGCTGACGCCTGACAGCTCCAGATTCTGGCCGCTGAAGGGATATCAGTCTGGAAAGTCTCAGCCATCCTATGACAAACAGTATGTAAGAGACTGGCTGAAAGCAAATCCGGATAGTGATTATCTTCTTCCACAGGAAGTTATTGATAAAACAATCGAAAAATATAAAGAAGCATTTTTGTTTATTACAGGAAAAGAATTTCAGTAAAATGGGAATTCTCATCTGAAATGGAAAAATTACTTCTATCAAAAAGCAGCTCTTTCTGAGTGGAAACTCAGGGGGAACTGCTTTTTCTGTATGATTTTGGGGAAAGTCCGATGTATCTGTGAAAAAGTCTGGAAAAATAGTAAGGATCCGAATAGCCAAGCCTTTGGCCGATTTCACAAATTTTCAGATCAGTAGAGCGCAGAAGAGTGCAGGCTTCTTTCATCTTCAGGGAAATAAAGAATTCCATAGGAGAATGCTGTGTATAGTTCTGAAAAATCAGACACAGGTAACTTTTGGAAAAATGAAATTTTACAGTAAGATCCTCCAGAGACAGATGCTCCTGTAAATGTTCATACATAAAGTGGACCACACTTGTGATCTGCTGGTTTT
>Ga0302210_10001205_pt1 | contig 11076 bp, 7 predicted proteins | sample II_Fen_E3_2_FD_198793 | JGI IMG/M metagenome (GOLD analysis project Ga0302210, IMG submission 198793) | Peat permafrost microbial communities from Stordalen Mire near Abisko, Sweden - II_Fen_E3_2 | ecosystem: Environmental > Terrestrial > Soil > Wetlands > Permafrost | place: Sweden: Abisko... | reverse complement strand
TCTCTTGTACCTTTAGAACGCATTTTATCTTTCATAATAGAATTCGTTTGGTTTCAATAATTTATAGTGTAATTTGTATTGTTTATATTCATAAATCAGACTGCAATATTCCGAAAAAAAAACGAATTGGCAAAATAAAAAGCAAAAAAAAGAGTCTTTTCCTAAAAAAAAACTCTTTTTGCGATGTTTATGTGTCCTTAATCTAGCTCAGAGTCATTCCCTTTACCAGGCTTTATCCGATAAAGGAAGGTCGGTAATACCACAAGCAACAAAGGCAGAGCCACAATAAAGCCTCCAATAACAGCAATAGCAAGTGGTTGATGCAGTTGCGCTCCCGTACCAATGCCCAAGCCTAAAGGCATAAGTGCAATAATAGCTCCAATAGCAGTCATCAGTTTGGGACGTAATCGCGTACTAATGGCATATATCATGGCATGTCTTCTGCTCATAAGCAATAAGCTTTCATGGTATTGCAAATAGGTGAAGATCGCATTCTCGCCAATAATTCCGACCATCATAATAATGCCCGTATAGCTACCTACATTAAGAGCCGTTCCCGTAATATAAAGTAAGATATAACTACCACATACTCCTAGTACAGAAACTAATAAAATCGTAAGAGCTACCTTTATATCTCTAAATAGGAATAGAATCACCGTAAAGACTAGCAAACACGACATCACCAAAATCAGGAGTAGCTCCTTAAACGACTGCTGTTGATCAGCATAAGCACCTCCATAAGTTATCGTATATCCCTTAGGCAGTGAAACACGACTCTGTATGGCATGCTGTATTTTGTTCATCGTTCCCCCTAAATCGCCATTATCCAAACGAGCAGTAACGACCCCTATAGTCTGTAGATTTTCACGTTGCACCTCACTCGAACCTAACTTCACCTGCACATCTGCAAATTCCTTTAATGGCTTTTGCTGCCCGCTTGGAAGAAAAATCTGACTATTTCTGATCTCTTGTACCGAAACCGTTTTCTGAGAATTATAAATCAAACGAATAGGAGTAAGTTGTTGCTTGTCGAATACCGCTCCGGCTTCATTCCCTTCCATTAATAACTGCAATTGCGACTGAAAGTCGGAAGGAGAAATGTTATATTGAGCCAGTTTCTGTAAATCGGGAACAATAGAAATAGAAGGACCTGCAATGACTATTCCATCAAATACATCCGCTGTTCCCGGTATCTGCTCCACTACAGCAGATACCTGTTTCGCATAATGCTGAATAACGTCCTGATCAGGGCCAAAAATCTTCACCTCAACCGGTTGAACAGAGCTCATTAAATCTCCTAGCATATCCCCTATTACCTGACCGAAATCAACTCGCAATGCAGGTTGAGTCGCTTCTATTTTAGAACGAATGTCATCAATTACTTCATCCGTAGTACGGCCTCGATCCTTTTTCAACTGAATCAAATAATCTCCGGTATTCGGTTCCGTGATAAAAAATCCCATTTGCGTGCCGGTACGGCGACTATAAGTTTCTACTTCGGATATCTTTACCAGAATTTGTTCCACCTTTCCCAACATCTTATCCGTCTCGTCCAAGGTAGTTCCAGGTGGCGAAGCATAATCTAATACAATACTCCCTTCATCCATATCCGGTAGAAAGCCGGTACTCAAATTAGGTAAAGCAAAAGCAGCCATCGCTACAATCACAACGATAAAGGCAATGCTATAATAGGGCCTTGCTATAAAGAATCCGACCCATTTTCTCTCTTTTACCTCGTGCGTTTTTATCGTACGCTTTCCGCCTTTTCCGCCAAGAAACGAATAAACTACAGGAAGCAGAATCCACGTTGCCAAGAAAGAACAAACTAAAGTAATAATCATCGTATCAGTCATCACCTTAAAATAAGCACCGGCAACACCAGTCATCCACATAAAAGGGAAAAAGATCACAATCGTACTTAACGAAGAACCTATCATCGCCTTTATCAGATACCTTATCGCTTTATGAACTACACGTTTATCCGATTCCTCCGGATTCTCTTCGTGCGTTCGATGAATTTGTTCCACCACCACAATGGCATCGTCTATAATCAATCCTATTGCCGCAGCAATAGCTCCTAAAGTCATTATATTAAACGTCTGTCCGGTTGCATACAGCACCAATAAGGTCAACGCCAACGTAATAGGAATTGTTATTAAAACCGTCAAACTAGCTCTAAACGATTTTAAGAAACAAATCACCACCACAATGGCAAGCACAAGCCCTATCCAGAGACAATCGGTTACACTTCTAATCGAGTCGTTCACAAAATCGGCCTGCACATAATAAGGTTTAATCTGCACATCCGATGGAAGTATACTTTTTAGGCTCTCCAACTGTTTCTTCATATTGACAGAAACCTCCGACACATTAGCATTCGGCTGCTGAATCACAGCAATCAGCACACTTTCTTTGCCGTTTGCATTGACCTTAATATACTCCTTAGCCTCGTGTATTTCCACTTTAGCAACATCGCTCAAGCGGGTAATACGTTTCCCATCATTTTTTACAACAATAGCTCCAAGTTGCTCTAAATTGGTAACACGAGTATCCGTTACAGATAGATACATCAGTCTATAATCAGATACATAGCCATTTGCCAATAAGAAATTGGATTTGCTCATAGATTCATTAACCACAGCAGGAGTTAGCCCCAGTTGTGACATCTTCTCTCTATCAAGAACAACCCAATATTCCTTCGTTTGGCCTCCGATAATACGAATATCACTTACTCCATTCACCTGCGAAAGAAAAGGCTTAATCGTATATAGAGCCAGCTGCTTCAGCTCAATGTCACTTCTTTTATTGCTGTTTAAGGAATATCCTATAATAGGCAAGATAGAAGGATTCATCTTCTCGACCGTAATATTCGTATTCGGCGGCAGCTGATTCCGTAATTCATTAATTTTAGATTCTACCTGCTGCTGTGCGAGGTTCACATCCGATTTCCAGTCGATAGAAGCCGATATTTCACAGCTCCCTCTACTGGTAATGCTACGTATTGATTTTAAATCAGGCACTTGTTTAATCGCATTTTCCAATGGACGAGTTACATTTACCACCATCAAATCGATAGGCTGCTGTCCTGCATCCGCAATGACCTTTATCTTAGGGAAAGTCACTTGTGGAAATAGCGAAGTCTTTATCTGAGTCAGGGAGAACACTCCAGCCAACAGAATAAGCGCCACGATAACCAACAAAGGGGCTTTATAAGTGCTAAAGAAATCTTTTTTCATTGTAGAGTGCTTGCTTTTTGGATAGAAACTTTAGCCGTATCAGCCAAGCCATAGTTGCCAGTAAGTAGTATTCGATCACTTTCTGTCAACTGTGGCTCTATAATCTGAACACGATCTCCCTTCTCAATACCCTTCTTTATATTTACTCGTACTGCCGTAGTATTATTTATCATCTTCATCACCCAAAAAGTAGCCTGATTCTCATCCGACAAAATAGCTTGCTTAGGTACAGTAACAGCCTTTAAAACCTTGTTCTTTATCAAAACCGCTTTTGCTACAAGGTTCTCCGGAAGATTAATCGTCTGTTTTATTTTTATAAAAATACGCTGTGTTTGAGAAGCACTATCCAGCTCAGGCAATATCTTACCGACACTCCCTATTACTTCCTTGCCATCAGGCAAACTGATTTTTATTTCCTTATTTTTAGACAAAATGCCATTCAGTTCGTAAGGCAAATTCAATATAAAGCCAAAACTATTTCGATCACTTATAGTGGCCAACGTCTCCCCTTCCTGCACATAATCACCCTTTTGATGATTATACATAACCACATAGCCGCTGGTAGGACAAACAATCTGATTTAAACCTGTAAAATGAAAATCAGGATCGAGCTTTGTGATCGTGTTGCCCAAACTTTTCGCCTCCTTGGTTTGTAGTCGAAACAAGATTTCTCCTTTCCTCACCTTATCTCCAAACTGAATGTTCGTTTTATAGATATATCCATTAAGAGCAGCTTTCACATCCGTTTTCAGCAAATAAGTAGAAGTCACATTGAGCGCTATTTCATCTTCCATAGATGTAGTTTCCGGCGTAGTAACGGTTACAGGCGTGGTTGGCACCTTCTCTTCAGAAGACGTTTTCGCTTCTTTGTCTCTACAACCGGAAGCTAATAAAGAGATCATTGTCAATGCTGAAATTAGCTCTATTTTCATATTATGGTAAGATTAAATAATTCAATTGATTGATTAATAGCTGTCTATTTGCTCGGTTCTGAATATCGGCTGTCCGTATATTCATATAATTCGTGATAGACGATAAGAAATCCACCATACCCACTTCCCCCGTGCCTAGTAACAGAGCATTCGCATCCACCAAAGTTTTCGTATACTTCATCAGTTGCGGAGTCTTTGAAAGGAGTGTATCAGAGCGCTCTATTTGTCGCCGGAGTTCTCGTATCTGCTGGGCATAATGCTGCCTATCAGTCTCCTTATATCGTTTGCGATTTTCCTCATTTAGCTCATTCTGAATAAGCGACAGCTTCTTTTGTTTGCCATCATATAAAGGAAGATTAATGTTGACCCCCATACTTACTCCAAAGTTTTTATAAGGGCTCGTCATAAAAGAAGAAGAATAACCGCTACTGGCAAACACAGACACTTTGGGTTTATAGTTCAGTTGGATAAGAGCCTCGCTATTTTTGCTTTTCAGACTGTCGATTGCATTATTTTTGCCATAAAAGCTCTCTTCGAAAGAATCCGGTACAGGGATCGGAAGAAATGGCGAAACAATGGGTTCAGCTTCACTTGCATCGATGGCACTAAGATAATTCAATGCACCCAAATTATTCATCCAAAGTGAACGTTGCTGCTCATTATTGAAAAGGTTTTGTTCAAGTGTCACCTTAAAATTCAGATAGTCCGTCTGTTTAAAGTTAGCATTCTTCGTCAACTTCAAAAGAACTTGATCTTCCTTTTGAAGGAATTTTATAAGCTCATCAGAGAGATGAAGCAACTCCTGATTTAAAAAAGTAACAATATATTGTTCCGTAATTGCCTTCTCCAACATCTTGCCCGAAAGCTGTGACTGATTCTCCAGACTCTTTTTATCTAGAGTATAAGCATTCAATCTCGTTTTAAGGTTCTGACTGCTAATTAATTGCTTGCTCACCATTAAGAAAGCCTCTACCGATTGCCCATTCGATATGGCCGCATCATAGCCAACTCCTTTATAGGTAGGAGAAAATATAGCATTCGACACCGCTGATACAATAGACCCGTATGTTGCCCTCGCTTTTAAGCTATCCAGTTCAGTAATTCTCCTTTTATTTTCCAACTCATAAAGTAATGGGCTATTTTTCTTAGCCTCTTGAATAAAGAATTCAAGATTCTTATTTTGAGCAGAAGTCCGGATGGAAACTAAAAATAAGAAACAGAAAAAGAATAGAATCGAATTCTTCATAATAGAATATTACTCGTTAGCGAAATTGATTTAAAGTTCATTTCGGACAAAAGTACAAACTAAATTAGAAGAATATTTAAATTTATGCGAATTTAACTATTTTTGTTTCAATAAAATTCACTTCAGAAATCAGCCAACCTCTCAAGCTGGATTCTCTCGCCCGTAATAGGATGGGTAAACTCCAAAGCCTCCGCATGCAAGTAAAGCCGTTCCGCCTTGTTACCATAAAGTTCATCTCCCCTTATCGGAGCATTCAAGCCACTCGAATGTGCCGCATGCACCCGAAGTTGATGCGTACGCCCCGTTGCCGGATAAAAAGCGACTCTCGTTGCTCCCGTCCGCGAAACCACCTTATATGCTGTGACGGCCGATTTCCCGAACTCCTCACTAACCACCTGACGTGGACGATCCTGCGGATCTAGGCAAAGCGGCAAGTCGACAGTCCCCTCATCCTCCATCACCTCGCCATCCAGCAAAGCCGTATAACGCTTCTTTATCGCGCGATCCTTAAACTGCGCCTGCAACTCCTTGTGCACCTCCTTCGTCTTGGCAATCAACAACAAACCCGAAGTCGCCATATCCAGTCGATGTACCACCAGCGGACCGGTAGCCTCCGGATAATTCCTCCGCATGCGACTGTACACCGAATCCACATCTCCCTTTCCGGGTACCGACAACATCCCTGCCGGCTTGTTCACCACCAACAGCCAGTCGTCCTCATACACCACCTCCAACAGCGTGTCGCGATGCACATCCTTTAGCAACGGGTTAGGTTCCACCTCCAAACCCTGCAACATAAACTTCAATATCGGCTCACACTTCCCCTTACAAGCCGGATAATAATGACCGTGACGGCGAAGCTCCGTCTTTGGCGAAGCTCCCCACCAAAACTCCGCCATAGCCAAAGGCTTCATCCTCTGTAAATAGGCATATTGCAGCAACTTAGGAGCTGCACACTCTCCTGCCCCCGCCGGAGGTAACTTCTGAATAGCCTCCTGAAAAATATCGCACAAACCCTTCGTTTCACCTCGTCCGTTCCGCATCACAAAATGATCGAAAAGTCGCCTTTGCAAAGCCGCCGAACGCACCCGTCGTTCCTCCTTCAGTCGATTAAGTTTCTCTTCAAAAACCTCAATTTCAGTCGCCAGCGAAGCAATCTCCTCCTTTCGCATCCGCTTCAATCGATTTAGCTCCGCCTTCTCGTGCTGACTCTCTCGAATCAATTCAGCCAGTGCAATCTCATCATTGGCAACAGCCTCACGTCGTACATCACGCGCCTCTTTCGAAGCCTTCAACGCCAACTTTCCCTCTTTCGACTCTCGTTCAGCCGTCACCTTCAAATCAGTCAACTGTTCCTTGCATTCGCGATACCTCAATTCCCCTTCCAGTTCGTCGATTCGAGCGTTCAAAGTCGAAATCTGTTGCTCCTCAATGCAGAAAAAGCCATCAGGTTGAAGCAAGTCGAACACCGGAGGCACAAAATACGGATACCGATTGCCGTGCGCCAAGTTCCCCGAGAAAGCCGCCAAAAAGCCAACCTCACCCTCAGGAGTCTGCACCACCAACACCCCAAACATCTTCCCCTCAGCAAGTTCAGCAGCCCATTGTTGCTGCCCAGCAAGATAATCCTGTACCTCCTCAGCCGCCTTTACACAAAGCGGATGCGGCGTATAGTGAAAAGGAAATGTAAAAAGTGAGGGAAGAGCAATCCCCTCAATCGGTTCAGTAAAAGGATGTAACATCACAGTCAAGCAAATAAGGAATTAAGAGGAGCACGTTTCTGCATAAAACGTGCAATATATTCCTGCAAAGATACAAATTATCACTCGATCAGCGAACCAAAAAAAATAAAAAACAAGAATGTTTTAAAACTTTTGTGTAACTTTGCCTCGGATTTATTGGAAACCTCAACAAGAAAACCAATCTGACCTCAACAATGATCTAACCTCAACAAAAAGAACCTCTATAAATAAGAATACGATGAAGCGACTTACCGCAATTGATATCGCTAAAGCAATAGGCATCATACTAGTAGTAATCGGACACTACCATCCCGATAACGGACCTAGATGGTACGAGTTTATCAATTCACTCATTTACTCCTTTCACATGCCACTGTTCATGTTCGCAAGCGGCTACGTATACATTGCCACCAAGCGCAGTGAAGAAAGCTATGGAACGTTTATCTACAAAAAGATAAAACGACTGATGATACCCTATTTCACAGTCTCAATCCTTATAGTTACCCTGAAACTGCTTACACAAAACGGAATGGAAGTAGAACACCCCGTCACTCCACTTTCCTATCTAAAACTCTTTTATTCGCCCGAAGCCGGCTATTTCCTCTGGTTCATCTGGGCCTTATGGAACATCTTCCTTGTGATGCCGCTTTTCAAAACCACCATATCGCGAACTATCCTGTTTATCGTAAGTCTTCTGATCAATTTCGTGCCCTTAACCTGGCTCCCCTCGACCTTTTGTGTCGGGCAGTCATTGCTAATGCTACAGTACTTCATGTGGGGAGCACTTATATACGAACGTCAAAGTTGGATAAAAGAGCGTAGTAAAATCGAAACCTCCATTGCATGGATTATCTTCTTAGGGTTATTCACCACCAATTGGTTATATCCTTCCTTCTTTACAAATAGTGCAAGCCTAAAAATGGCATTAGCCTATCTCGGCATCTACTGTGCCTACCTGTTATCCGTGAAGCTGGCAAACGGATGGCAATGGTTATCGAAGCCATTGCTTACTGTAGCTGCCTCTTCCTATATTATCTATCTGTTTCATACCACCTTCGAAGGTTTTGCTAAAGCATTACTTCATAAACTCACACCCATATTAGCAGACCCCCATCAATCGCTATTATTTGGTATCGGAGCAGTGCTTGTCATTGCTTGCGGATTGATCGTTCCGGTGCTCCTACACCGATACGTACTTACCCGATATCAAATCTTACAATTCCTCTTCGGATTAAAACCTAATAAAGCAAAACACATAAAATTAAATTACTAGAATGTCTAAAATCGTTATCAGTATTTTTTTATGCCTCTTCCTTTTTTCTTGTGATACAGAATTAGATAGGGATTTAGTTTTTAGTGGTGATTCCATTGCAGCCAAATGGGATGTTGCGTATTCCTTTCCCAGTAGAGCCGTCACCAACTACGGAGTAAATGGCAGAAAGCTAGCAGAGTTACCGAGTTTAAATATACCCGATGACGATTTAGTAATCATCATCGGCACCAACGACATCAGCTGCGATGAAACCGCTTTCAACAATCTGGTAGCAAACTATGCTGCCAAAATAAAGACCAACAAAGCCAAACGCATCTTCGTATTCTCGCTATTACCTCGAGAAATAGATGCAAACTCAGCAGCTATCAACCAACAAGCCAAACGATTCAACACCATCATGGCCAAAGAATTGCCCGCTCAAGGCATCATCTACCTCGATGTATATGATAAATTCCTATTAAATGGAAAGCTAAATTCCGAATATTCAGACGACGGTCTACATCCCAACAAATATGGCTACGATATCCTTGCAGCCGAACTAAGAAAGAAAATGTGATGAAAAGAAATTTATTTTTACTCCTACTTGCCATTACCGGCAGCCTATCCTTGTCGGGGCAAACCCTCAAACTAGGACTCCGTGATAATCAATATGGCTATGCAGCCTATCGTTTTGAGAACAACTTCAGCATAAAGCTCGAACACAGTCTCTTTACAGAGAGAATAGGCTATCAGTACGTAAAAGTATTTGTAGGCTATGAAGCCGACCTAAAGCCGGTAAAGATTAATATTGAACCTTATTATGGAAGAACCTACAACGGCTCCTTCTATAACTTAGGTGGATTAGTATCGTGCACCTACCCCATAACCGATATCCTCCAATTAAAAGGAGTAGTAAATCCGAATTACGACTCGAAGTTTAAATACGAAACCTGCTTCGGCATAGAAGGACAAGCCAAATTGCTAAAAGACATCTCCTTTGTAGCCGAATTTACCAACGTCCCCGAATACAGGATGAAAGAAGATCGAGTTAAGTTAGGCCTCCTCTTTAAAGTCGACCAGCTTTGGGTGAAGCCTTGCATCTCGCTTGAGACGAAAGGCTCAAAAACCACACGAGTGCTAACTTCTTTCGAATATACCTTTTAATAAAAAGAGGTTTAATTACCTGTATGATACATCACCACAGGCCCTAACAAACCCGATGGGAGCAAACTTTCTTCCGCTCCCCATTGTCTGCGAGCCGAGAAAGCCTGACGCTCAGAAGGACGTTTTTCGCCCTTCAACAGCCATTTCGGCCATTCCTTCATCGAGCCCTCATTGTCGTATCCCACATCATCAGGTAGTTGCTCGTCGCCAATCAGTCGGTTAGGCCACAAATTCACCACTTCCACCTCCAACTTATTCTTGCCCGGCTTACAAACCTCCGTGATATCGAAACAATAAGGAGCACGCCAAGCAATGCCCAAATCCTTTCCATTCAACCTTACACGCGCCATAACCTCAACCCTGCCTAAATCTAAAATCAGCGGAAGATGATCCGCCAACATAGAATCTTTAATCGTAATGATCTTCTCATAACGAGCAGTCCCGCTGAAATATTTTATCCCCTTATCCGCATGTTCACTCCACGAGATAAGTTGCGGCCATTCCACTTTCAAAGGAGCTTCACATCCTTTCGGAAAGCTCAGCGTCCAGCCACCGTCTATCGTCATTTTATCCTTTCGTTCCTTATTAGACGAAATCTCAGGCAGACTTTCCTTCGTCTCTATCGGAGAATGCAAAGCATCCGTAGAAGAGTGGAATATTACAAACCAACTTTTCGAAGCATTGAAAGGGATACGCAAAGTGGTTATACCGCCTGCATTCGCCTCAATTGGTGCTGTATATCTTTTACCGGTTTCCGCATCCCACAGCTCGGCCTTCTGGCCATCCACGCGAAAGTTACAAGTAGCAGTAAATGCCTTCTCCGTAGTATTAGCAAGAAAATAACATTCGTCGTTATCAATCGTTTTGTGGATGTATTTCAGATCCTTATCCGATGTAAAATCGCGTGCAATATGCCTACGAAGCAAAACCTCCTCCACCGTCATCGCACTATATACCGTTCCTTTTCCCAAGCAATGCTCCTTAGTAGAATCATCCGTGCCCCAAAGTTCATCAGTCAAAGCCATCAATTCCTTTTCTTTCTCTTTAAAGTTCAAGAGACCCGGAACAGACCTCGGACGACTCCCCAAAACACTAGCCCCGTTACGCACCAAATCGCGAACATGCTTCAACATCTCCACCGTCATCGTTTCCGAAGCAGGCAATAGCAAAAGCTTATAAGCAGGGCGCCCTGGAAAATGCACTCCAACCTCATTCGCAGTAACCTTTTTAAAAGCCTCTTGCCCAATCACATCACTATCATATCCATGCAAATCCAATCCCGAAAAGCGCTTCCAAGGTTCCTCCGATTGCAGAGCCAAAACATCCGCACAAAAAGAACCCTGTTGCAACAAATACTGGCAACGAGTTACATACTCATGCCAGCCCGTCGAAAACTCCCACCACGTATTCGTGCGTTCATATTTAGCACCCCACATGTTCATCTGCATGCCGGGACCTTTAACCCCCTCAAAACATTGTGAAGAGTAACGATGAAAAATTAAAC
>Ga0302210_10001204_pt1 | contig 11084 bp, 11 predicted proteins | sample II_Fen_E3_2_FD_198793 | JGI IMG/M metagenome (GOLD analysis project Ga0302210, IMG submission 198793) | Peat permafrost microbial communities from Stordalen Mire near Abisko, Sweden - II_Fen_E3_2 | ecosystem: Environmental > Terrestrial > Soil > Wetlands > Permafrost | place: Sweden: Abisko... | reverse complement strand
AAATGGAAAGAACTTTCTGGAGTTACTATCTGCGGGTTGATGGGAATGGCAACCTATACCGATAACCGTGATCAGATACGGTATGAATTTAAAGGCCTGAAAGGATTGCTCGACCGGGTTAAGCAACTTTATTTCAAAGAGATACCTTCATTCTGCGAATTATCAATGGGCATGTCGGACGATTATATGCTTGCCATCGAAGAAGGAAGCACATTGGTACGCATAGGAAGTTCTATTTTCGGACACAGGGAATATTAAGCTTACCATCCGGTAACGAATTTTCATGATAAATAGATTCCTTTCATCCTACTCTTCTTAATTCAATTTACACACTGCCTGATTCACCTCATTCTTCCATACAAGCGGATTTATTCCCGAATAGCTTTTTCTTATTTCCAAAACCCTTATCTTTGTGTTTTTAATGATAATGATACACCTAAATACAAAGTTCAACTAAGTACTAACTTATGGCCCAAATACTCTTTATTCTTATTATTGTGTTCCTGGTTGCTGATTTTGCACTGGAACGTTACCTTGCCTTCCTGAATATCAAAATGTCCGGGAAAGAACTCCCCTTAATCCTTCGGGACATCTACGATCCAGAGAAATATGCCAAACAACAGGACTATTTCAGGATTAACTCCCGGTTTGGTATGCTGACAAGCACATTCAGTTTCTGTATTATCCTGATCATGTTCGCCTTTGGTGGTTTCTTATTTGTAGACAACCTGGTACAGCAATATATCCAAAACCCGATATGGACTCCGATCCTGTTCTTTGGTATTTTATTCTTTGCCAATGATATCCTGAATATCCCGTTCGAAATCTATGATACCTTTGTGATCGAACAAAAGTTTGGATTTAATAAAATGACTCCCAAGTTGTATATCCTTGACAAGCTCAAGGGTTTAGGCATGACGATCATCCTTGGTGGGGGTATTTTATGTATTGTTATCTGGATTTATACCCTTACCCCAACTTATTTCTGGCTGCTGGCCTGGGCAGTGGTTACAGCTTTCAGCCTGTTCATGACCATGTTTTATTCCCAACTTATCGTTCCGCTGTTTAATAAACAAACTCCGCTCGAAGCCGGTGAATTGCGGACTGAGATAGAGAAATTCGCCCTTAAGTCAGGATTTAACCTGGATAACATTTTTGTAATTGATGGCTCCAAACGTTCCACCAAGGCTAATGCTTATTTCAGTGGCCTGGGTAGCAAAAAACGCATAGTACTTTACGATACCTTGATGGATAAGATGACTGTGGATGAAATTGTAGCTGTACTGGCTCATGAAGTGGGGCATTATAAACACAAACATACCCTGATAAACTTCATGATTTCCATTCCGTATACTTTGTTACTTTTCTTTGCATTCGGATTCATTCTTCAAAGTGATGCATTTGCCCAGGCCTTGGGGGGAAGTGCTGCATCTTTCCAACTCAATGCCATAGCATTTAGTATCCTGTATACTCCGATATCACTGGTATTGGATACTTTCATGAATATGCTGTCCCGTAAGTTTGAATACCAGGCCGATGCATTTGCTTCTTCCTATGGATATGCAGCACAACTGGAATCCGGATTAAAGAAACTCTCGGCTACTTCACTGAGCAATTTAATGCCTCATCCCTTGTATGTCTTTTTTCATTATTCACATCCGACCTTGTTTCAACGCATTACAAAACTAAACCCCTAAATCCCCTAAAGGGGACTTAAATAAATAAAAATCAAACAAGTAGTTTCTTTTTACTGATTTTTTTAATACAGACTCTACCAAAGCCCCTTTTAGGGAGTTGGAGGTAATTAATATCAAGAATATGCTTCTAGGAATTATGGGTGCCATGCCCGAAGAAATGGACAAAATTATTAATGCCATCACTGACAAGAAAATCTATGAGAGTGGCAGTCGTGTTTATTACCAGGGGGAGTTGTATGGCCAGGAAGTAGTAGCTGTTTTTTCACGTTGGGGTAAAGTGGCAGCTGCTACCACAGCCACCAATATGATTTTGGAATTTAAGGTGGACAGGATTGTATTTACAGGTGTTGCCGGGGCTATTTCCTCAGAACTGAAAGTAGGTGATATTGTGATTGGCCAACGATTGTATCAGCATGATATGGATGCACGCCCCTTAATGCGGCGTTTTGAAATACCACTTACCGGCAAGACTTCCTATGAGACTCCCCAACAGAATGTGGATACCATGGCACAGGCTGTCCATAACTTCCTTCTAAACAATAAACAATTTCGCAAAACACTCTCTGAACAGAATATCACTAATCCTAAAATGCTCTTAGGTGACATTGCCAGCGGTGATTTGTTTATTTCGAGTACCGAAATGAAGCAAGCCTTACAGAGAAACCTTCCTTCTGTGCTGTGTGCCGAAATGGAAGGGGCAGCAGTAGCCCAGGTGTGTGATGATTTTGGGGTTCCGTTGATTGTAGTTCGAGTAATATCCGATTCTGCCGATGAAAAAGCTCATACTTCAGCTATTGGTTTTGTAAACCAACATGCCGGTGATTACTCCTTATCCATCCTGAAAGAATATATCGAGCTAAGTCACCACTGATAGCATTGAACATTTAAACCCAAGGGTTATTTCCAGATTTTAAAATTCAACTGGAATCTCTTATCCTGAATCAGCGTTCGCCAGTCAATAAACAACAGTGCACCTATCAATAGCAATCCCAGGGCAATACTGGCAAATGACTTCAGGGATACGGCACTCTCCAGTACACTGACGGCATTATCTGCTGCATATTTGCCCAGATGTACAGAAACGGCATCACTGGTGAATTTACCAATAAAAAATGCCGGTATAATATACAAGGGTTTTATTCTAGCCATACCGGCCGCCAAAAATAATGGAGTAGTAGGAAGGGGTAGCAGTGAATAGGCTAAAATAAATAACTGACTTCTCCAACCTTTTTCTTTCATCTTTTTACCAAGAAACTCCACGTCTTCATTCTTTGAAGGCTTAAAGATCTTCCCTGCCAGGAATGGAATGTACAATGTCAGGATATATCTACCCAGGATAGAACCGGCAACACCTATTACAATCACCCACCAGATATCTAAGTCAAACATGATTTGTAAAAATACCATGATTGTAAATGCCGGGGGAAATGGAAAAGGAACTACATCAAATAAAAATGCTCCTATAAATACCAGTAGATAATTCCAAAACATATTTTATACTGTTATCGTCTTATAAATTAATATCAAAACGATGAGCACTATAATTTAGTTTTTCAAATTTATATTTTCTTTTAGAATCCATCAGTATCCAGAAGATCACAGCACTGATTAACGCTGCAAAAAAGCACCATACTGATGTCAGGTATTGGGTAAAGAAGATAATGGTCACTAAACAGGATATTGACATTAAGATCCCTAATAAATGTGTTCTCTTAATGCTCGATATAAAAAGAGGCGTGATGGAAGTGATCAGATACAAACCAAATGCTATCATGGACAGTACTTTGGGATTCTCATGAACATCATAGTAAATGTGATACCCGCTGATTTCTGGTATGGCAGGATAGGATGACAGACAATATGCATAAAAGACTGATACACCGATTCCGGCACACAGAAAGACCCATAATGCTTTCTTTTTCTTCCTGTTATGCTCCATAAATAGAACTGCCAGGGGTATCATCATGGGCCAGAATACCTGGGCCATAATCAGGAATGCAATGGTGAACGTGCTTTGATATTCTGCATAAGCAGGATGTTGCAAGATATACCATAGGAATCCTTCAACAAATTGTTGAAACCCAAAAAACAATGGAATACTGGCAAATATAATTTGTGAGGGTTTGTGCACTTTAATTAATGTTGCAACACCTATGGCCGAAATAACTACACCACCTGCAAAACTGGCTCCTGCTGAAAAACACATACTGAATTGATTTAAGTAACTGTTAAAATTATAGGATGTTTACAAAGTAAGTAATATATACCGGATAATACTATTTATTGCATTTTTATTATTGAAAATGTGTAAATGACGTGTAGTTCAAAATCCTTGTTTTAATAAAAGGAGTAGGAGAGGAGCTTTGCAAAGTTCTCCCTAAAAAGAAAATCCCGGATTCAATCATCGAATCCGGGATTTTTTTAATAGGGTAATTATTTTTCTTTTAAAACATCCTGTTCTGGTGCCCACTTTTTCTGCCATTTTGGATATTTATTCAACACCTTTTGAGGTTCGTAATTATACCAGCTATACCCATCGCGCCTTTCGCGGGCTACCTCTGAAAGCGAGTACACCACTTTACTATCCCGGTTACAAAACATGGGACGGTGTGTTTTAAGTTCATAATAGCGTGTCCAGATAGCCGGTGCAGTGGAATCTGTCACCACAACCCTGTCGGAAACAGACACTTTATAGGGCGTCAGAGTTTTAGGTGCCTGAATGGTTTTTACACGGGTATTATGAATAATCGATTCATCAAACCAGGCTACCGCATTTTGAACTGATTCAATAACTGCTTTGCCCGGATGATCAATACTCATCAAAAACAATACGATATCAGAGCTTTCCTTATTACAAATGCAGGGTGGTTCAAATTTCCGGGCCCAGGCAGCCTGCAACGTTACTTCATCATATTGCTGGCACCAGGCTGTCGGTTTGCCGGCATCATTGATTTGCGTTTTAAGTATGCAATCCAGCCCTTTATTATAGGCAACCTGAATCTTACTCCTTAGTTTGCTGTCGACAAATGCATATTGAGGTTCACCATCCAATATATCCTTCAACAGTTTCAGGATTCCCATCATACCCCCATCATTAAAGGTAATATGGCTACTGTAGTTGTTTTTTTCAATGGGATAATACTGTGGCCAACCTCCGTTTTTATACTGCGCCTGTAAAATAAATCCCAGTCCTCTGATACAACCGGCTTTATACTTTTCAACTTTGGTGGCATGGTAGGCAATTGCCAACGCTGCAATTTGCGTATACGTATTCCCGTTATCGAAGGTAGTATTCGTTTGGGCTTTGGCAGCCTTCACAATGGCAACCTGCTCCGGTGTCAGAACAGCAAAGAAATCATAGTTTTTAGGCCAGCCTCCGTTATTCTTTTGAAAGAGCAACATATTATCGGCGATACTCGTAATTTCAGTTGGTTTATACCGTGGTTTGTCCGGAAGGGCATTAATCAGGTTATGTTTATCGGCAATGCTGTACCAATGGCCGGTATTATCCGAAAAAGGTGCATACTCAATGGTTGTAAATTTCTGTTCCTCGTTCGGTTTCTGTGCTTTACTGATCCCTGAAACAAGAATCAAGGCAATCAGTGGGATAGTCTTAAGCAGATCAGTGAGATGCTGCCGGTTTATTAAATGAGTCATGGGAGTTGAGTTGAATAAAGTGTGTTATACTGAAGTAAAATTGTTGTTTTTAAATGGTTGTGGTGGGTAAAATAAGACTGAAAAGGTGCCTGAATTAATTTAACCGGCACTTACAGTCTCAACCCCGAGACATACAGCTCTTCTACCTTGGTTCGAGCCCAGGGCGTCTTGCGTAAGAACTTCAGGCTGGAGTTGATGCTTGGGTTCTCATAAAAGCAATTAATGCGAATACGATTGGATAATTCTTCCCAACCATAGTCTTCGACTAGTTTTTCCAATATTGCTTTCAGTGTAATCCCATGTAATGGGTCGGTAGAGGATTCTGGCATAAGTATTTACGATGTATTTATTAGATTGTTTAATACTCAAAATTGACTTTGTATCAATGAGTATGTAAATATAGACTTTCAAATCCTGTTTTGGTTTAAATTACAAATACACATTTATGAATTTTTCTTCAAATAAATACTGTTCATCAACTTCAAGTTCAGTTTTTATCAGGTTTACGATACTACGTATTCTCTCAATACGATATCTCCACCTTGCTCTTATACGTCTTCTCATCATCCAGGTGATGAAGGATATAATCTGCCAGGTCCGCCCGGTTCAGGGAGGACATTTTAGGGATAAACTCATTAATACTGGTCCGGTATTTCCCGGTCTTGTCCCCGTTCACAAGACGTGGAGGACGTATGATAGTCCAGTTCAGGCCAGATTCCTGCAGTATCTTTTCCATCAACAGCATATCGGCAAAACTGTATTTGAAGATTTTCTGTAAAATGTTTTTCATCAGGAACTTCTTCAGAAAGGAAGCATGGGGATCTATTTCTACTCCACCGGCTGAAAGGCAGATTATCCGGTCCATATCCACTTTCTTCATAGCCCGGATGATATTACTTACCCCCTGGGAGTAAACTGTCGTTGCTTCCCTGCTCCTGGAACCCAAGCAGGATATGATCAGATCCATCCCAAAGAATGTGTTTTCGTAGCCAGATGGATCCAGCACATCGCCGGAAATAACCCTGAGCTGTTCGTGACGGATAGGAAAAGTGTCAGGCCGGCGAAGTATGGCAGTTACGCGATGTCCGGCTTCCAGAGCCTGCTCTACTACTTCCTGACCGGTACCACCCGATGCGCCAAATACAAGTATGTTTTTCATGTGTTTTTTCTTTTGTCGAAAGTGTTTTGTCGAAAGTCTAATGCCTTGTGTGTTTAGTCTTAAATCTTTGTTCTTGGTACTTTGAATATTGAATCAGTTCTTTTATTGAGTTGTTGTTTAAAGCTGTTTGAAAATTAATTATTCTGTCAATTAAAAAGGATCTTAAGTACTTATTATATATCTTCTTAAATTTAAAACCTTATTTTTTTTTATTCAACCTTAGTAGCCGGAATGTCCTCCCAAAACCCAACCTTATTCTTTGATTGGTTGACTACATATAATATAACTTTCAAAGAATAAGGTTGAATATTAGCGTTCAGGGTTACTACTAAGGTTTAAAAAATAAAATTAAGGTTTTTCTTTTAAATATGCCCTGATTTTCAACTAAAATATTTATAGGTTTATCTGTAAACCGTTTCATTTATTTGTAAAAGAATAGGAAATATCAATTAAAACCGAATTTACGATCAAAATTCTTATAGTTCTATTCTTTTCTTACATTTAAAACCTTATTTTTTTTTATTCAACCTTAGTAGCCAAAATATCCTCCCAAAACCCAACCTTATTCTTTGATTGATTGATTTTTGATTAATTACTATAAGGCATCATAATTAAATTTTTGTGTCATATTTCATATCTTGCTTTAAAAACCATATTTTTTAAATCAACCTTTGTTTCCAAATTGTCCCCCAGAACCCCACCTTATTCTTTTAAATTTATTGGGATAATGGCTTGTTGATAGAATTTCATAAAACTATCATACTCTTCAGCAAATGTTTGTTTATGATGATGTTCCTTTTGCCCTATAATATATTCACACACTTTATTCACATCTCTTATCGAAACAGAAAATGCAGAACAGGTATTCTGCCATTGAAATTTTCCAATACACAATTTGTTTTCATTTATGAAATTAATTGAAGAAGTTTCAATTATTCCGGCTAATCGTTCTTCATCTATATCAGGTGATCGTGAAACAAGATAATGCACATGTTCAGGATTTGCATATATGGCATACATTTTACAATTTAGATGATTGACAATCCCGGTAATATATTTTTCTATCCGCTGCCTGTTTTCTTCTGAAATTAATGGCAATATATGAAAGGTTGTAAATATAAAATGGGTGTACAAATTATTATATTCAATTTTCATAATATGAAGAAATTAGATTAATATTAGGGAGTTAACTTCACTATTAGGCTGAAATAAACTAAATATGGTTTTTAAAGTATTTATTTTATTGTTTCCTGGTTTTCCCGGTAACCGATTCCATCACCATCTTGATCACAATCACTTTATCATGCAGTTTATCAATATATTCAATACCTTCCCGGGTGCATTCCCCGTAATATTTTACCATAAATTGCTTCAGGACTTCAGTTTTTTCAGCTCCCTGAACTTCGGAGGTTGTTCCTGCCACGATCACACTTTCGTACAAGGTCCCAAAGTCATTCGGCAATACTTTGGTTTTTCCCACCACGCAAAACGAAACTTTGTTGTTATTTCTCAGTGTCTCTACCTTAAATCCTGCTGTGGCACAATGAAAATAAAGTTCATTGTTATACAAAATGTAATTCAAAGGAATCCCGTATCCTTCATTTTCAGGTGTGCACATCGAAAGTACCCCGTATTCCCCTTTTTCCAGTATCCCGATAGCTTCTTCGCGGGTTATTTCCCGGTCTTGTCGTCTCATATCACACTAAATTATTATTCAGAATTGTTATTTCGGTTTTATTTAAGAACAAAATGTCCATTCCATCATGCAAAATAACCGGTTAAGGCATTCAGCAGCACGAATATCTTTCGATTATTCAATGATTAGTTGATTCTCAAAAAATGTTTTAAAGATAGCAAATGACTGATCATGAATATCTTCACAGGTATCCAGGAGAATATTGTAAAATATCCGTCCTTTAAACCTGGTTTTACCTCCGGTTCCTATAAAGTAGTTTACTTTTCCTGTTTCCGTATGTGGCAAAGCAACCGGATTCTCCAGCAATAAACCCGGATATTCCGGAGAAGTACGTTCAATGCCAACGGAATATAAATGAGCACCTCCCCAATTCTTATAAGTACTTTTATCTTTTATCTCGTAGGCCATCAGGTCTTTATATTTATCAGAAAATTGCATTTTAGTTTTATTCTGATAGTTGCCTGAAGTTTTGTTGAGATAGTCTTCCAATTTATCCGAATCACTAGCCACTTTCATGATGATGGCTATCGAAAAACCGATTTCTTCGCCTTTTTTATTTTTTAATGTCGGTGGTTCCATCGTAATCACACAGGCATGGTTCGAGTAAGCATAGGGTGCAACCTGCCAGATAGAATCGATCAACAGTTTAATTCCCAACGGTCTGCAAATAAAAGCTACCTTTTCACCTTTTGAGGCATACCAGAGCTCCTCCATTTTGTAGTTGCTGTTCCTGTTGGCATCTCCCAATTGTTTCAACATTCCTTCTCCCACTACATTTTCGGTATTGCCTTCCCGTCCCAGGATACTCCGTGTCTTATCCATGCTGTAAATGGCATGGGAAGGCATATTGGCAAGCGCCATTGATCTTCCGTATTCCTCCCAGAAATCAGCTGGTTTGTCTGTGGGCAGTATTTTTTCTGCTTTCAGGAACATTTCCGCACCCTGAACCGTATGATCGCTCAATGCATAATGATTGGCCAGGAACCAGTATGCCCGGTAATCATCAGGACTCTTGCGAATAGCTGCCTGATAATTTTCCAATGCAGTCTGATATTCACTGTTTACTTCCAGATTGTATAAATAATGGGAAATATCCGCCATAAGCAACAGCAGTTCAGTATTCTTATCCTGAATCGAATTGAAAACCGTATAGGCTTCTTTTAATTTGGTAATCAGCTCCTCCTTTTTCAGTTCATATTTCCATTTCGGTGACCAGTGGTCATAATAAGGTTGGTTTTCTTTTACATATGAAAAATGAGTAAGATATTTCTCACCATTTTCAATCTTCCGGATATCAATGTAATTAATATTACCAAATGCCAGTGCGACATTCATTAGCAACAAGCTACAACAAATAAATACAGATTTGTTCATAGTCAATGATTTATTTTCAAAAACAGTCATTTAAAATTGAAATACAGCTCGATAAGATCAAAAGGCTTAAAATATTGGTAATACAGCTCAAAACTACACATTCCTTTTTATATTTCAAACCCTTTCTTAAGCTTTATTTATAATTCATCCATAAATTAGCTTCAAACTGACGAACTCTTCAGAAATCAGGGGTACAATAGGGCAGGGGTGAGCATCATTCAATAAGATCCGGCTCTATTTCCTGCAATCAGAAGCACAAATCTCTTACCTGCACCGCGAATAAGTCAACTTTCATACTGCATTTTATGTTATTGACTCAAATGCAAAGACTTCATCCTTTTTTAAGTGTAATACTCCGGAAACATTCATTTAATAATTAAATGTAGTGCTTTACTTAAAAATAGATTGTAACTTTACAGGGATTAATTCATTTTTAACTAGCTCAATTATTAATTCATTTAAAAAGAAGGGAGTTTACTATGATCTATGTGTATGTCATTATTTTTCTGATCCTCGTTTTTTTTTCAGGTATTAAAATTATCCGTCCCACCGAAAGGGGCTTAATTGAAAGGCTTGGAAAGTATATTAAATTTGCCAGGCCCGGCTTTCACTGGATTATTCCGGTAATTGATAAAATGTTTATCGTCAATATTACCGAACAAATGGTGAATGCCGATCCCCAGGAGATCATTACCAACGATAACCTGAATGCCAGTGTTGATGCACAGGTATACTTCCGCGTCAAAGCCGAGGAGGAAAGTGTCAAGGGCGCAATCTACAACGTCAACAATTACAAGTACCAGATCGTCAACCTGGCCCGTACCACCCTGCGTAATATCATTGGCACGCTGACCCTTAAATCAGCCAACAGCGAACGTGGCAAGATCAATGCAGAACTTTACAACACCCTGCATCATGAAACTGAGAACTGGGGTATCGAGATCGTCCGTACTGAACTCAAGGAAATCGATCCTCCCAAGGATGTACAGGAAACCATGAATAAAGTCGTTAAAGCTGAGAATGAGAAGATAGCTGCTATCGATTCTGCCACAGCTGCCGAGACTGTTGCCGATGGTATCAAACGGGCTTCTATCAAGGAGGCTGAAGGTTTCAAGCAATCGAAGATCCTGCATGCCGAAGGGGAAGCCGAAGCCATTCGCCTGGTGAATGATGCTGCCAACAAATACTTCATTGGCAACGCTCAACTCCTGCGTAAACTGGAAGCAGTGGAAGTATCCCTTTCAAAGAATGCCAAGATAGTCATTCCTACCGGCAGTGAACTGATAAACATCATTGGAGATATGGCAGGTGGTATCCTTCCGATAGAAACTAAACCTAAGGAAAATAAAAAATAGAGTATAAGGTTTCTAATTACCCACCAAAAAGGCTTTGGAATCTTTTTGGTGGGTAATTATTTTTTTTTATCATATTGATTAATATATTACTCCGTAGGAGTGAATCCGGGGGAAAGAATAATACAGATAAATAAACTCCGTAGGAG
>Ga0302210_10001200_pt1 | contig 11101 bp, 4 predicted proteins | sample II_Fen_E3_2_FD_198793 | JGI IMG/M metagenome (GOLD analysis project Ga0302210, IMG submission 198793) | Peat permafrost microbial communities from Stordalen Mire near Abisko, Sweden - II_Fen_E3_2 | ecosystem: Environmental > Terrestrial > Soil > Wetlands > Permafrost | place: Sweden: Abisko... | reverse complement strand
CACTCGTTTTTGAACGATTCTATCAGGCTCCACAAAAACAGGAAAAGACAGGTAGTGGAATTGGCTTGCACATCGCAAACGGATATATCAATCTTCATGGAGGAACTATAACTGTCACTGATAACGTGCCTCAAGGCTGTATATTTACTTTTCAACTTCCAATCAGAGATGTTGAAATTGACGAAAATGAAAAATTCCATACAGAAAAAACAGTAGAAGAAGTTACTGTCGAAGATACGGAAAACCCCGGCACGATTACGAAGAATAAACCAGTATTGTTATTTGTAGATGATAACATTGATTTTTGCGAGTTTATGGCAGATAACCTTGGAAATGAGTACTCTATAATAACTGCAAACAATGGAAAAGAGGCAATGGAAAAACTGGATAAATTTGATGTGACCATTGTTGTAAGCGATGTAATGATGCCGGTTATGAACGGTACTGAACTTTGTAAAAAGATAAAAACAAATATTTATTGGTCGCATATCCCTGTCATTTTGCTGACAGCACGTACTGCAGAAGAATATGTGATTGAGGGTTTGGAATTGGGTGCAGATGACTACATAACCAAACCATTTAATATCAATCTGCTACAACTACGCATTCGTAAATTTATAGAATGGACTGAAAAAAGTCATATTGCATTTACCCAAAAGTTGGATGTTTCTCCTGCCGAAATTACTATAACTTCGTTAGATGAAATACTTATAGAAAAGGCAATTAAGGTAGTAGAAGAGCACATGAGTGATACTGAATTTTCTGTTGAATCACTCGGAGCAGCTATAGGTTTGAGTCGTGGTCACCTATACAAAAAATTAATGGCTATTACCGGTAAAGGACCGGCTGAATTTATCCGCACAATTCGATTAAAACGTGGACGTCAGCTTCTTGAAAAAAGCCAATTGCAGATTGCTGAAATAGCGTATGAAGTAGGGTTCAACTCCCCTAAAAGATTTACTAAAAACTTTCGCGATGAGTTTGGTATATCACCGTCTGAATATTTACGTACCTACAAACAACAACAATAATACGTCCTCAAGAAGTTTCGGGAGTTGTATCAAAAGCACGCAAATAACGCGAATAGCACAAATTTTCGCAAATAAGATTTGTAAAATAGAATACTATTTGTTGAATTTCAATTCAATACGGTTGCGTTAATTTGCGCATTTTGTGTTATTTGCGTTCTAAAAGGGCTTTTGAGACAGCCTCATCATATTGGTAATAAAAGTATTTTCTATATTTTAGATGTTTATTCTCCTGTGTCTTTGTGCCTTCGTGTTTGAAAAATTTCCCAGATATGTCTTCTCCAAAAGATAGGGTTGAGTTGAGCAAACGATGCGCATCTTTCCAATAAACGATGCTTATCTTTTTATCAAACGATGAGCATCGTTTGAGTGCTACTCATTCACCTTCTTATTTTAACCATATCAAGTACCTTTTGAACCTGCCTGAAGAGAGGATTACTGAATCTATCATTCTTAATCTGAGCGTTTATCTACCTAAAAACGAAAAAATATTACATCAGTACACCTAATGTAAAACATAATGTGTTTTGATTCTAAAGAGTAAATATTTTTGCCCCACTATTTTTTATTGGTTCCTCCGTCCTAAATGTACAATTAAGACGATCAAAAATCATCAATCTATAAGTCGTTTTCTAGGGAAAAACAATTTGTCTTTTGACGGTATTTATCCGACTATTCAAGGAGATAGTTTATTAGCTAAATTGGTTGTAAAAGCGATACGTTGAGCAGACTGCACGATAGCCTGTTGAATAATGTTAAATAAATCGAAATTATACATAATTAAACATCAATAGAAAACATCTCTTATCCTATTTAAATGTGCAATTGTGACAAATGTGGCTATTTTCTGATACAAAATGATACCATAGTATAATGGAACTTAAGATACTTTTACTCCCGAATATTTTCAATCTAAGTTTAGGAGTGAAGAAATACAAATAAGATAAAAAAACAACAGATCAAATAATACATTTTTTCATGAAAATACATTTCTCAATAAATGATTAAACACCTAAATAAGCAAACCATTATTTATCTTTAAATTAAAAACAGACAATTATTAACTTTAAATTAAAATGAATTATGAATGAAAATCATGTGATTCAATGTGTTCAAAGGTTAACAAAAAACCTTTTGAACAAGTATGTAATCCTCACGATGATGCTGTACTCGTTTGGCCTGGCATCGGCTCAAAATTCCGATGGGAAAGTCACGGGTACTGTATTGGACCAATCAAGTCGAGAACCACTTATTGGTGTTAGCGTCTTGGTAAAAGGTTCAGCGCAAGGCACTATGACTGACTTGAATGGTACATTTACAGTCAAAGCTAAAGTAGGGGAGACACTTAGAGTAAGTTATGTTGGTTACGCAGCTCAAGATGTAAAGGTGAGCAGTAGTAAATTAATCATTCGTTTAAAAGAAAGCGAAAAATCGCTTGACGAAGTGGTGGTAATTGGGTATGGTACAATAAAAAGAAAAGATGTTACAGGTTCCATATCTTCCGTAACAGGAGATGATCTTCGCAAAACCCAGCCGACTACTTTCGACCAAGCTCTGCAAGGAAAAGTTGCCGGGGTAATGGTTCAGCAAATATCAGGACAACCGGGTGGAGGTGTTTCAGTGCAGATACACGGTATATCCTCTATTACTGGTTCAACTTCTCCATTGTATGTAATTGATGGAGTTGTTATACCTACTTCCACTAACACAGGCGGTGGTTCGAACCCTTTAAGTTCAATTAACCCTTCGGAAATTGAATCAATTGATGTTCTGAAGGATGCTTCAGCAACGGCTATCTATGGTTCACAAGCCACTAACGGAGTAATTATTATTACAACAAAAAGAGGTAGTGCCGGCACTCCTAAAGTAACCTACGATTTTAGTTATGGATATCAGGAACTAACAAAAAAACTACCAACGGTAAATCTACAGCAATTTGCTACGTTTCTCAACGATAGATCGGCTGTTTGGGGGTTTGATAGCAGAGCTGAATTTACGAATCCTCAATATCTGGGAACAGGTACTAATTGGCAAAAGGAGTTATTTCGTAAAGCTCCTATGAGTAACCACAACATAACAGTAAGTGGTGGAGATACTAAAACACAATATTTGCTTTCAGCATCTTATTATGATCAGGAAGGAATAGCGTTAGGTTCAGATTTTAAGAGGTATTCAGTAAGATTAAATTTAGATAACAAAACAACTGATTGGTTGAAAATAGGAACAAGTATTCAGTTGGCGCACGTAGATGAAAATGTAAATGCTACTTCTTCTAATGTAATTTCTACTGCATTAAATATGACTCCGGATGTTGCCGTGAAAAATCCGGACGGTACTTGGGGCGGAGTTACCAATACAAGCGATTGGGTAGATAAGGTAGATAATCCTGTTGGGCTTTCAACGCTAATAACAGACAAGAAAGGACGAAACCAAGTGATTGGCAATTTATACCTTGAAGTACAGTTCACAAAAGATTTGTCTTTAAGAAATGAAGTGTCTGGCAATTTTGATTTTGCAACCGAAGATAAATTTACGCCGACTTACAAATTTGGAAAGAGCGTAAACAACGTCAATTCTTCCGAATATTCATTCAATCAAAATTATTATACAGTTATTCGGAGCTTTTTAACGTATAACCATGCGTTTGCAAAATTTAACCTCAACGTCCTTGGAGGACATGAGGCTCAATTAAGCACTTTTGCAAATGTATATGCTAAACGGACAAATTTTCCATCCAACAACGTAACTTCCATTAGTAGTGGAGATGCCACCACGGCAAGTAACTCAGGTACTAAAGGTACGGATATGGCTATGGAATCTTATTTTGGACGCGTTAATTTTGGATGGAACGAAAAGTATCTTTTAACACTTAATATCCGTAATGATGGCTCTTCAAAATTCTTAAAAGAAAATCGCTGGGTATCCACCTATTCCGGGGCATTAGCATGGAGGATTAACAATGAAGAATTTTTTAAAAAAATGAGAAATCTCAGTGATTTGAAATTGAAAATAGGTTATGGTTTGACGAATAATCAGGGAATTCCAGGCAACACTTATGTGACGCAGCTTTCATCAGCTGCCAATGGTTTATCCGGTATTTCTCAAATTCAAAGCAATTTAGGCAACCCTACTGTGAAATGGGAAACAACCAAAAATTACAATTTGGGGTTGGATGCTGCATTTTTCAACTCCAGAATAAATTTTTCTTTAGATCTGTATAATAGATTAACAGATGGGCTTTTATTGAATGAGCCCTTCCCATCATATTCCGGTACTACTACAGACTATTCGCCTGGTTCACTTAAAGCTCCTTATGTAAATGTGGGGTCAATTCGAAACAGAGGCTTCGATTTTAGAATTAGCTCAACTAATATTAACACCAAAAAATTTAGTTGGAGAACTGATTTTACTGTTTCACATAATGCGAATAAAATATTGAGTTTAGGTTCTGGCGGTAGTGCTGCAAATTTGAGCAAAACAGATAATAATTATGTAGTCGAAAAAAGTGTTGTTGGTCAGTCTATTGGATCGTTTTATGGGTACATATCTGATGGAATTTTCTCCACTGTAGAAGATTTTAAAACGCATGCTTTGCCGGTTGACCAGGACGGTAACAAACGGACTATTTCTTCCGCGAAAGGTGGAATATGGTACGGCGATAGAAAATATAAAGATTTGAATGGTGACGGTGTTATCGATTCAAAAGATCAAACTTTTTTAGGCTCTCCGCAACCTAAGGCACAGTTTGGATTTAATAACTCTTTTACCTATAAAAACTTTGACTTAAATATTTTCTTTTCGGCAAGTGTGGGGAATAAAATATATAACCAATTAGCAATTTCTCAAACAGATCCCTTAAAGAACACTTCTTATTTTACTTCTATATTGGATTACGCAAGATTAGCTTTGATAAATCCAAATGGTTCGGCTGACGATGTGAATAATGTGTATGTTACTAATCCAAATACGAAAATTGTAGGGCTGAGAAACGACAAAACAAATGAAAATAATCGTCCCAGCGATTTGTACATTGAGGATGGTTCGTTTATCCGTTGTAAAAATATCACGCTTGGATATAGACTACCGGAAAATACAATGAAGAAATTAGGTTTATATTCATTGCGATTATATTTTACTGTAACCAATGCTTTTATCTTAACAAAATACAGTGGAATGGATCCTGAAATAGGCTCTTATGATCCTCTAAAGTCTGGTTGGGATAGCGGCTATTATCCTCAATCAAGAACATTTACTCTAGGTTTTAATCTTGGATTAACAAAATAAGAAGCTATTATTATGAAACGCCTCCTAGCTTATAGGATGCCTTCTATAACAATCACAAACACATTTACATATGAAACTATTTAATAAAATACTAATACTGATGCTATTTGCAACAGCAATTGCTGGTTGCAGTGATAGCTTTTTGGATCGTCCTTCGCAATCGCAAATAAGTTCTGATAATTTTTATAAAACTACAGGAGATTTGAGATTAGCTACCGCAAATTTATACGGCGGGGCACCTTGGGGTAGATGGAACTACGAGTCATATTTACAATTAGGTGATATATTATCCGGAAATCTCTATTATTCGTGGGTTGGTGATTACGTCCAATTGGCCTCCCGTACCATTACTGCTCAAAACAGCGTTTTGCAAAACGCGTGGATAGGGTTATTTAATGTAGTTGCGCAATGTAACTCAACCATTAACGGGATTGATCAGTATGCAGCTTCCGACATTAGTGCAACTGATAAAAATGCAGCTTTAGGTGAAGCGAAATTTGTCAGAGCATTTGCATATTATAATTTAGCAATCCTTTGGGGTGCAGTACCAATTATTGAAGACAACTCCAAATTGATAAAGGATCCTTTGCTTTACCGTAACAACGTGGCTGATGTGTATAAATTTATTGCTAATGACTTGACTTTTGCAGCTAAAAACCTTCCAAGAACTGATGAGGCCGGAAGGGTAACAACTTGGTCGGCACAAGGTATGTTGGGGAAAGTGTACTTAACAATGGCAGGGCTTGGTCAAAGCGATGGAACCAGGAATCAGGCGTACTTGGATAGTGCTAAGCTCTATGCCGGAAATGTTTGTAAAAACAGTGGACTAGTATTGCTTGCCGACTATTCCAATATTTTCAAAACTCAGTACAATAACAATCAAGAGGCCTTATTTTCATTGGAATGGGCACCAGGTATGAGTTGGTATGAAGGAAATATGCTGCAACACTATTCGTCAAGCAACGATATTATGCCTCAACATACAGGCGCATGGACTCCTTTTGCTCCAACTTACGCTTTATACCAGCTTTATTCTAAGAATGATTCCGTAAGACGTAAAGCCACCTTTATGCTTAATGGTGATTATTACCCCGAACTGAATGCTGCAGGTGGTGGATACACTGCTACCGGTTGTGCCATGAAAAAACACATGGTTGGAACAGAAAAAGATAACAATTCTCCGACAATGGATCAAAATTCATCTATAGAAGATAATGCACTCCTCCGATTGTCTGATGTTTATTTAGTATATGCCGAAGCAATCCTTGGCAATAATGCCACCACTACTGATGGTGATGCGCTGAATTATTTTAACAAAGTGCGTATAAGAGCAGGTGTTGCTCCGGTAGCAGTAATCAACAATGATTCCATTATTAAAGAACGAAGAATTGAATTGGCTGTTGAAGGTCAATATTGGACCGACTTGGTGCGGCTTTCTTATTACAATCCTCAAAAAGCCATTAATATGCTTAATACTCAAAATATAACGTTTAGCTATTCAAAAGGTGTTGCTACTCCCACTACGGAAGGTGCAGGAGGACCGATAGATATTGTTCCGGCTACAATTAGCAATTTTACGTTGCAATTACCTGCATCGGAGGTAACATCAGATCCAAAATTATCAGAACCACCTGTACCCTATTTTAAATAAATAAAATCTACAATCATGAAAAAAATATTAAATAAACACATCTATTTTTCACTAATATTTTGTTTGACTGCGATTTGCACTCTGTTTGCATCTTGTAAAACAGAGGAAATAGGTTCACCTGTCATTACTGGTGTAAGAAACTATGCGCTCGCTCCCGGTGATTCTGTTGTGAAAAGTCTCATACCCGGCCAATGGATAGTGTTGACTGGTCAGAATCTAAAAAATGCTACTCAAATAACCTTTGATGGTGTGCCAGCAACTTTCAATAGTGCGTTGTCTTCTGATACATACACTGTTGTACAGGTGCCATCTGTCATACCATTTCCATCAGTACCGGCAGATAAACTCAATACCATCCAATATGTTACATCTGACGGGTCAACAACTTTTGCTTTTAATGTAGTTTCACCACCGCCAACCCTTACAGCCATTTCCAACGAAAATGCTAATAAGGGAGATCTGGTAACTATCAGTGGAACAAATTTGTTTTTAATTAAAAGTTTGACTTTTGCCGGTACACCAATAACTAACTACGCCTCTAGAAATGACGGAACAGCACTTGCATTTGTACTTCCTGAACTTACTCAGGCAGGACCGGTACAAATTACGACTCAATCGGGATCGGCAACCACGCTTTATAACGTGAATGACGTGGAAAGTGGTATGCTTTGTAATTTTGATGATATTAATACTCTTTCCTGGGGTCCGTCTAGTGTTTCTAACAACATGACACTTTTTTCTGATGGAAGAGGATACTACGCACAATTGAATGCCACAAATGTTGGTGCAGGTGATAACAGTTGGTGGAATGGAGGTCGTGGTATTAATCTTAATACAGTGCAGTGGGTACCTACTACGGCAATGAACGATACCGTTTCGCATTATGCATTGAAATTCGAAATTAATGTACCTGAAGCATGGAGTGCGGGAACCTTGTTTGTTGCAGTAAATTATGGCTGGACATATATAGCACGTTATTCCCCATGGTTGAACGCAGATGGATCAACTACCGCTTATACATCGGGAGGTTGGCATACAGCGACGATACCGTTCTCAGAGTTTAGAGAGAAGTCAAGTACTGATGTTAATGGAAAAGGTACATCTTTGACTGCATTTTCAGATCTATTGGGCAGTACTGGCAATAATGGGATGAATATATGGCTGATTAATGATGGCACTACGGCTATAGCAAGCTACAATATGGCTATAGATAATATCAGGGTAGTAAAAATAAAATAGAATTATCTTTGTTGATTGAATGGCATTTTTACCAGTAATTTAAAGATCTGTGGGAGTTCAACGAAAGTTGAATCATCCTGCAGGTCTTTATCTTTCAAAAATCATTTTACACAAACGAATATACCCAAAATGAATTTAAAACGTTTCTATAGAATTTTAATATTATTTATTGCGATAGTATCTTCAATTTCCTGCAAAACTACTGAAGATATTGCTCCGCAACTATCGGTTTCTCTATCTATTGTTTCTTTCCCTGCAGAAGGGGGAACATCGAATATAACACTAACATGTAGCGACCAATGGAGTATTGATAATTCGGCTTACTCATGGTTGCAATTAAACCAAGCTACAGGCAGTAGTGGTAGTACTACTATTAAACTAACGGCAGCATCTAATAGTCTAGGAAGTTCTCGTTCTGTAATATTAACTGCAACATCGCCAAACGGTCAAACCAGACGAATTACTGTTTCCCAAGCCAGTAACATATATCCATCGTATAATACATCACCCATAGCACCCGATCAAACAAGAATGAATAGTACAGCGGTGCAACTGGCTGCCAACATAAATTTAGGCTGGAACATTGGTAACACTATGGAAGCCCCCGGTGGTGAAGGCGGTTGGGGAAATCCGGCTATTACAGAATCATATATAAAATTTGTAAAACAGTTGGGGTTCAATTCTATTCGGATTCCTTGTGCATGGAATCTGACTCATTTGAGTAATAAGGCAACTGCGCAAATTGATCCCAATTGGCTAAACAGAGTAAAAGAAGTAGTTGGATATTGTGTAAATAATAACATGTATGTTTTACTTAACATCCATTGGGATGGTGGTTGGCTTGAAAATAATTGTACAATAGCAAAAAAGGATTCTGTCAATGCCAAGCAAAAAGCATTATGGGAGCAAATTGCAACAACCATGCGTGATTTTGATGAACATTTGATGTTTGCAAGTGCCAATGAGCCTAATACAAGTGATACTACCCAAATGCGTGTGTTACTTTCATATCACCAAACTTTTATAAATGCTGTTCGATCTACTGGTGGACGAAATACTTACAGGAAATTAGTTATTCAAGGGTCATCTGACCTGATAAGCGTAAGTGCTTTTCCTACTGATCCAACACCTAATTGTTTGATGTATGAAGAACATAATTATACTCCCTACCAATTTACTGCTTTGAACGGAGATGCTGATTGGGGGAAAATGTTTTATTACTGGGGTGCCGGACATCACTCTACCATTGAACCGGATCGTAATGCCACTTGGGGAGAGGAAGCTGTACAAAATCAGTATTTTCAGAAAATAAAAACTCAGTTTATAGATAAAGGAATTCCTGTTTTAATGGGTGAATATGGAGCATATAGACGAGGTGCATCCTCCCATATTCCCAAAGACTTGGATACACATAACGCTTCAGTAGATTATTGGATAACTTATGTAACTAAACAAGCTATAATACATGGAATTAAGCCATTTTTTTGGGATACAGGAGGTGCTTTAGACAGACGAAATAATACAGTGCTTGATCAACGTACAATTGATGCTATTATCGCCGGTGGTAAATAGAATTGTTTTGCTAAATAATCCGTGAATTATTGTTCTTTAATTGAAGAGCTGTATCTACTAATGATGTGATGGTTTAATATAATTATGTAGCTACTCCATTTTATGATTATAAAGCATTTATTCAAAGTAAATATTAATATTCATGCAAGAGAGTTGAATTGCGGATAAGTGAAATTGAATTCACAGGTTCGCAAAAAGAGTTTATGAATATGAAAACTATTTATTGCATATAAAAGCAAATTGAGGATGTGGAAATCGGGTGTTTGAGGGAAAATACCTTTTCGGAATATCCACTTAATGACCCAAAATGAAATAAGGTAATTTTTTCAGACTCCCTCAACTTTTTTATAGATGCAAGCAAGAAGTTGAACCATGCGGGCAAATACAAATGCTGTGCAAATTAAAAATCAAAACGAGGATGTTTCAAAAGTACATCCTCGTTTTTTATTTTTTTAAATTGGAAGTGTTTTGGGGCTATAAATCCATTATATATTCCCAAGACAAAATGATGTGAAGCGTTGGGTTTGATTCATTTTTTAATTTTCTTCTAATATGATTAGTTTTGGCAAGTAAAATAAATCATCTCACACATTTTCTGAAAAAACACTTTAAACGAACAATAAATTAAAGAGACCTCCACTTTTGATTCGTTTAGATAACATTTCAGCAGCATTTATGATACATACTGACCCTTCAATGAAAAATAAATTTTGTTCCTTTGTATGAGAATTCTGACTAAGGTTTGAATACAATTCTTAGGTAGAATAATATGCTAAGTTTTTATTTACAACAATAAATAAGTACCAAAAAATCACAAATGAAAAGATCCGCATCCGCTCTAATAGTTTTTTTTGTCGTAGTAACTGTTTGGGCACAAATTCCATACCAGAACTCCAAGTTAAGTTCTGAAGATAGGGCTAAAGATTTAATATCCCGCTTGACAGTAAGCGAAAAGGCAACTTTGATGTGCGATCAATCCGAAGCTATTCAACGATTAGGAATTAAAAAATTCAACTGGTGGAGCGAAGGATTGCACGGCATCAGATATGGCACTAATGTATCTGTTTTTCCTCAATCCATTGGCATGGCAGCTTCGTTTGACGACAAGCTGGCATATGATGTTTTTAACGCTATTTCTGATGAATTTCGCGCCAAATACCATGAGGCTCGAAGAAACGGGCAGGAAAACAGCAAATTTGGAAGCTTGTCTGTATGGACACCAAACATAAACATATTCCGGGATCCGCGTTGGGGACGGGGACAGGAGACGTACGGAGAAGATCCTTACCTGACCACCCGAATTGGTATTTCTGTAGTAAATGGACTT
>Ga0302210_10001199_pt1 | contig 11104 bp, 8 predicted proteins | sample II_Fen_E3_2_FD_198793 | JGI IMG/M metagenome (GOLD analysis project Ga0302210, IMG submission 198793) | Peat permafrost microbial communities from Stordalen Mire near Abisko, Sweden - II_Fen_E3_2 | ecosystem: Environmental > Terrestrial > Soil > Wetlands > Permafrost | place: Sweden: Abisko... | reverse complement strand
ATCGAAGCATTACAAAAATAAACTTACTCCCGAATTAATTATGGAATTGAAAAGAGTTGTAGTAACAGGTTTAGGTGCAATTACTCCTGTAGGATCTTCCATCCCCGAGATGTGGGAGAATGTCCTGAAAGGAGTAAGCGGAGCCGGACCTATTACTCATTTCGATGCTTCTAAATTTAAGACCAAATTTGCCTGTGAAGTCAAGGACTTTGATCCCTCAAAGTACTTCGACCGGAAAGAAGCGCGCAAACTGGACAGATACGCACAGCTTGCTATTGCTTCTGCCAAGGAAGCCCTTGAAAACAGCGGTGTGGATTTAGATAAAATTGATAAAGACGAAGTAGGTGTTATTTTTTCAGCAGGAATAGGTGGTATTCAGACTTTCGAACAGGAAATCGGATACTATTATTCAAATCAGGAACAAGGACCCAAATTTAATCCTTTCTTCATTCCAAAAATGATTTCGGATATAGCTGCTGGACAAATTTCAATCATGTATGGTTTCCGTGGACCGAATTATTCAACTGCTTCGGCATGTGCTTCTTCAACGAATGCCATAATCGATGCATTTAATAATATCCGGTTGGGAAAAGCGAATATGATTTTAGCCGGTGGTTCCGAAGCTGCTATCACACCGGGTGGTGTGGGTGGCTTTAATGCCCTTACCGCTTTATCAACACGCAATGATGATCCGGCAGGAGCTTCCCGTCCTTTCAGCAAAAGCCGTGATGGTTTTGTGATGGGTGAAGGAGCAGGATGCCTTATTCTTGAAGAGTTGGAACATGCTATTGCCCGTGGCGCAAATATCCTTTGCGAAGTGGTTGGTGGCGGTATGTCGGCTGATGCTTATCATCTGACAGCTACACATCCTGAAGGAATCGGTGCTATCCTGGTAATGAAACGGGCATTAAAAGATGCCGGTTTAAATCCTGAAGACATTGATTATATTAATGTTCATGGAACTTCTACCCCGGTAGGTGATATCTCCGAGTCAAAAGCTATTAAAGTGGTTTTTGGTGAAGATGCTTACAAACTGAATATTAGTTCAACAAAATCCATGACCGGACATATGTTAGGTGCTGCAGGTGCTGTTGAAGCTATTATCTCTGTGTTGTCTGTTGTAAATGATATCGTTCCTCCAACTATCAATTTTACAGCCGGTGACGAAGATCCCGACATTGATTACAATCTTAATTTTACCTTTAACAAGGCACAAAAAAGAACTGTGAATGCTGCATTATCCAACACCTTTGGGTTTGGAGGACACAATGCCAGTGTGATCGTGAAAAAATACAAAAAGTAAGTTTGTGATTAAAAATATACTGCGAAAAATAAGGCTCCTTTCGAATGCTCGAAAAGAGCCTTATTTTTTATTTTACAAGGTATTGGGGTTTTATCCCGATAAGATTGACTACTACCAATTGGCCGTTCGCCACAAATCGGTTTCCATACTCACTGATGACGGGCATAGTTTAAGCAACGAACGCCTTGAATTCCTGGGTGATGCCGTCCTTAATTCTGTTGTAACCGATATTCTTTATCGCCGTTATGAAGATCAGCGGGAAGGCTTCCTGACGAATACACGCTCCAAAATTGTAAAACGTGATTCCCTGAACCAACTTGCCCTGGAAATAGGACTTGATAAGCTGGTTAAGGTTACCAAATACGTCAATGCCCACACCAATAATAATATATACGGCAATGCCCTTGAAGCACTTATGGGTGCTATTTACCTGGACTACGGGTACAAAAAATGCAAGCAATTTGTTGAACAAAGGTTGATACGTACCTTTGTTAATTTGGATAAAATAGCTGAAAACGAGGTGAACTTCAAATCCAAGTTGATTGAATGGTGTCAAAAACACAAGCTCGAATCCGAATTTGTATTGGTCGATGATGTCCTGAGCAAGTCAAACAAGCATGTATTCAGAACCAGGCTTGTAATTCATGGTAAAACGATCGGCGAAGCATCGGGTGCCAGTAAAAAGGAATCGCAACAACTGGTCTCTCAAATTGCCTACCAACAAATACTCTCAAATACAGAATTCCTGATAGAACTTTTGCAGGAACCCCCTGAAATTATAGATTCACCGGAGAACCATTTGCCGGATAGTAATGTTTAATTCATTATAAACTAATCAGTAAGCAATATGCAGTTGCACATTTCGGTTGAAAATGTGCAGTTTTGTTATGTTTTATTTATATCTTTGTACCAGTTAACTTTAATTCTATAAAAAACAGAACATGGAAAATCTACATTTTTCTCAATTGATAATTGCCCAGGCAAAAAGATATGGTGATAAGGTAGCGATGTATCATCGTCCTGAACTTGGTGATGACTGGAGTGAAATTTCATGGTCAGCTTTTTCCAAACAGGTTTTATCCATTTCAAAAGCTTTTGTTGAATTAGGGCTCGTTGAACATCAGCGTGTAGCTCAATTTTCGCAAAACAAGGCAGAAAACCTGATCATTGATTTTGCTTTATTTGCCAACCGGGCTGTCCTTGTGCCATTATATGCTACTTCTTCTGCCCCACAGGTTGAGTTTATCGTGAACGATGCCGAAATTGGAATTATTTTTGTGGGCGATCAGCAACAGTATGATATTGCCTCTGAAGTTCTGCAGCGATCAAAGTTTTTAAAACAAATTATCGTTTTCGACACGAATGTTGTATTTGAGGATTCATCCCATGCCATGTATTATTCTGATTTTCTGTCGATGGGTGTAAAATCGACCAGGCACTTTGAAGTGGAGCATAGGCAAAGTGAAGCTGTCGAGACCGACTTAGCCTGTATCATGTATACATCGGGCACAACCGGAAATCCAAAAGGGGTCATGATGCCTCATTCCTGTTTTAATGAAGCCATACGCATCCATTCCCTGCGACTTACCAGCATTACCGATAAAGACACTTCCATAGCGTTCCTGCCCCTTTCGCACGTGTTTGAACGTACCTGGTGCTATTTTTGCCTTTTCAAAGGGGTTACTATTTATATAAACCTTCGCCCCACTGAAATTCAACAGACGATTAAAGATGTCCGGCCAACCCTTATGTGCGCTGTCCCTCGTTTTTGGGAAAAAGTGTATGCCGGAGTGCAGGAGAATTTATCCCAATTCTCTCCATTCATGTTGGGAGTGGTTACCTGGGCTTTGACTAGTGGAAAGAAATACAATATCGATTATTTGCGTGTTGGGAAAAAACCCAATTTTTTTCTGAAGCTAAGCTACATCATAGCCGATAAGCTGATTTTTTCAAAAGTAAAACAAACATTGGGCATTGAAAATGCCAATATGTTGCCTGTTGCAGGTGCCAGGCTGTCAGACGAGATAGCCTTGTTTTTCAAGAGCATCGGTGTTCCCCTTATTTACGGGTATGGGCTGACTGAAAGTACTGCCACCGTATCCTGTTATGAATATACCGGATATGAAATTGGAACCGTTGGTACCATCATGCCTGATGTAGAAGTGAAATTAGGGGAGGACAACGAGATCATGCTGAAAGGGAAAACTATTTTCCCGGGTTATTATAATAATCCTGTAGCGAATGCTGCTGCTTTTACTGAGGATGGATGGTTTAAAACCGGGGATGCCGGTATATTAAAAGGAGATACTATTACTATGACCGAGCGGATTAAAGATCTGTTTAAAACCTCAAATGGTAAATATATAGCTCCTCAGGAAATTGAAACCAGGCTTGATCTTGATAAATACATTGAACAGGTAGTAGTCATTGGAGATGAACGTAATTATGTAACGGCTATTATTGCACCATCCATACCTGCCCTGGAAGTCTATGCTAAAAAGAACAATATCGCCTATGACAGCATCGATGATTTGTTGAAATCAACTGCCATCACAGAGTTTATGCAATCAAGGATAGTTGCACTGCAAAAGGGAATGGCCAATTATGAAGTGATTAAACGATTTATTTTAATCAAAAAATGCTTTACTATTGAAACAGGAGAGTTGACCAATACTTTGAAAATCCGCCGGGCGGTAATCATGCAAAAATATAAAAAACAGATTGACGAAATGTATACCAATTAAGTTAATTCTATTATTCTGAAATAATTTAAACATTATTTACATGTTTAATAACATAAATTTCGTACTTTTGTGTCGATATGTTTACATTAAACAACTATACAAACTAAACTATTATGTTATCAGAAAAAATTGGAATCAATGCCGGGTTAATCTGGTCGGCTCTTCAAGGCGGTGAATTAAATGTGAAAGCAGTTAAGAAAGCTACCAAACTTGCAGAAAAGGACCTGAATTTAGCACTTGGTTGGTTGGCCCGCGAAGGAAAAATTAAACTGACTGAAGTGGAAGGCGAAAATATCATTAGCCTGGCTTAATTGAAATTCAAAAAGGACGTGGGCAATTGATCCATATCAAACTCATCATAAACAAGGCTGTCTCCAAATAGGGATAGCCTCGTTTATTTTTTAATCAAGGATGAATGATCAAAATCCTGACCCCGTCAGGACAATCACTCTGGCCGGATTCATCCCGCCTCCCGATATCGTCAGGGTAGCGGTATGGTTTCCTGTTTCCGTAGGGATATAAGTTATCGTGAACGTAAATCCACCATCCCCAAGGGCGGAATCTTTGGCAATGATGCCGGGCAAAACCGTAAACATGCCGGCATTGGTGCCGCTCACACTAAGGCTTATATCGCTCAACAGATCGGCAGCCTGGACGTTGATCAGTTTCGTATTGCTGAAACTTACTTTGGTGGATGAAAATGAAAGGGTGTTCTCAATCTTCCCTACATAAATAACCGGGGAAGAAGGACCAATAATAGCGGTTCCGTATAAATTAAAGGTTTTGGCTGCCAGTGAAGGACTTGATATATTCAGTGTATCTGATTGTGTTCCTGTTATGACCGGATTGTAGCGAACCTGAACTGTTTCATTGACACATCCCGATGTCGGAATAATGCTCAGGCTTTTACTCCACGAATTGCCAGTCGAAAGCCTAAGCTCATAGTGGATATTCTTTTTAAAATTCAGGTTCAGATTCCCTGTAAGGTTCATTGCCGTAATAGCAATGTCCTGGCTTGTTGAAGGTGTTCCAAGGGTAGTGGCATAGCCAGTAAAAGCCCCTGTAGTTAACAGCCTCGGACTCATAAAATCAAAAGTGATATTGTCGGTAGTTTTCGTGATATTGTTTAAGACCCGGTTGATGTCTGTTCCATCCCATGTGATGGGCGTAAACGATCCTGTCGTAAAAGCAGTACCCGGTGTTGTCAACGAGCCACTCAAGGGTTGCAGGTAGACGTGCATATGGCTGGCAGCTGTCTGTGTAGTACCCGTATAGTCATTTGGCGAATTGTCGTCCCACAAAGTCTGATTAAAATCAATATGCCAGATACACATTCCTTCGGCAGGCAAATAAGTGTCCCAGCCTGTCTTTTGGCGGTATTCAAGCATGAAGAATTCATTCGGGCTTGGATTTTTTCCCGTCAGGTTATGGGTTGTTGCCGAGAGCAGGAATGCCTGGTTTATAGTGTTAGCGGGAGGCGTTGTACTTTGGTAGATCGGATTTAATATCAGGGCGGCAGTCGTGCTTTTCTGCTCGGGGGTTAGCCATCCCAAAAAGAACCTGTCGTAAACGGAGTAAACAGGAGGCGTACGACCCAGATTGCAATAGTTGCCATAATCCATGATGCTCCAGCTTCCAAGTGTTTGATTCGAGGAGCCTGATGTATCATAGTAATCGGGGAGTCCGAGCACATGTCCGAATTCATGGCAGAAAGTACCAACTCCACACATGTAGGAACCGTTTTTACTTCTTAGCTCCGATGTACAGGCATAGTCCATGATTCTTTTTCCATCAAAAGTGATATTGGCAGCATTTAAGGTCGTATTGTAACCGTAGGGGAATAAATACTGAGGGTAAACGCCCCACCTGTGAGGCCACACGGAATTGGCTGAACCACCTTCCGCTTCATTGTGACCGGCATAATATACAAACACATTGTCGACTACCCCATCATTGTCCGTGTCATATTGTGTGAAATCCAACCCTGCGTCATGCGCAGCTTTGCAGGCATCTACTATCATTTGCACGGGATTAGTATCGTTCCCGCTTGAATTGTTTGCACCATAATAGGCCATGTTGTGCGGCAGGTTCACAGGCCCCACTACATCAAAGGTAGGTATAAAGCTACCGTATGAACTTGCCATAAAATAATCACGTGCCGATCCCGTTCCCCCGTTTCCGCTGTAACCAACCTGATTTAATAAATTGGTATAGGCTATTTGAGGTGTGGGTGTGACAAAGACAGTATCCGTAAAATTCACAAGGATAACCAGTGATTTGGGCGAGCCTGCCAGTGGAAACACTTTTTGGGGCAGGCTTTGGGTGTTCAACATCTTTACCTTTGAAGGAGCACTGTTCGCTTTTTTGATCAGCGTGGACTGATTCACAGATTTCAAAAACAACAATTCTTCTGCCGACCGTTTCGAGGCATTATGGGCTACGTAGTTGCTCTCTACTACTTCCCCGGCAGCATTGATTGTCGCATAAGTCAGGTATCCTTTTGTATTCTCTTTCAATAATAGGCCATCCTCCGATGTCCGGTAATGGTGGAACTCATCCCCATGCAGCTGTAAGGTGAGCAACGTTCCATCAGGCTGGTTTACTGTTATGGGAAAAGGATAAGCTTTTACTGCAAAAGCCATCAGGGAAACTAATTGGATCATTTCGACGACCAGCATCACAAGAATCATCTTTTTAAACATTTCAGAATGGTTTAAAGGGGTGAAAGTGAATTTATAACCATTCAAATGTAGTAAATGTTTTTAAATTTGCACTTATCTATAGATTTATTTTCTAACTAATAAAATAAATGACATTATTTCATGTGGGAAAGCCTCAAAATGAACTTGTATCGCATCAATCCAATTAATTGAAAATTAGATTTATTTAATTCGGTTGACTGAATTATTCAGGAATTTATGGAAACAATTGCTGACTAAATGTCGTTAATAACTTGGTATATTGGGATATATTGTCCTTTCCATTGAGTTGGTATTTTATTTGCATCCATTGATTCAGTTGAATAAACAATATGTTTAATTTAAAATAATGGAGGATAAAACTATGTCACTCGTTCGATTTTCAAATCAGCTGCCTTCGATGTTTGACCGTTTATTTGAAGGCGATTTATTCGATTGGTCAAACCGTAATTTTTCATTGACAAATACGACACTGCCATCGGTTAATATCAGGGAAAATCCTGATGCTTTTACTGTGGAAGTTGCAGCACCCGGCTTTGATAAAGGCGATTTTAAGCTCGAATTGAACCACGATGTACTGACCATCTCATCTGAAAAACAAGTAGAGAATGAAACGAAAGAAGGTGAGCACTACAGCAAACGCGAGTTTAGCTACCAGTCATTCATCCGGTCGTTTACCCTGCCGAATACTGCTGATGGGGAACGTATTGATGCCAGTTATGATAAAGGAATTTTGAATGTTGTCATTCCAAAGAAGGAAGAAGCAAAGCCAAAACCATCCCGCATGATTGAAATCAAGTAAACAATTTGTATGTCACATGGGTTATAGGGGAAGCCGAAATATGCTTCCTCTTTTTTTAGCCTTAGACGAACATCAACAAACCTCAAAACGTATGAAGTCCTTTTAAGCATTTTATTAATGATAGATAAAGAAAACGCTTTCGTGTACTTCGTACGACGAAAGGTTTGAACGACGAAAGGTTTGTTACTGATTATTTTGTGAATCGAAAAAGAATGTTTTCCTTTGCATCTTAAAATTAATTTAAATTTCAACAATCAAACCACCCAAGTATGAAACAGTTTTTAAAATTCACCCTGGCCACCATCGTGGGAATTATCATTTCTTCGATTGTCTTTGTCCTTATATTTTTCGCCATTATCGGGGCTGTAGCCGGTTCCAGTGAATCAGCCACTGTGTTGAAACCAAATTCGGTCTATGAATTGAAGCTGGAGGGTAATTTAATCGACCGTTCCAAGGATGATCCGCTTAGCGGGGTCTTTACACAGGCGATGGGAAAATCCTCCGAGACTGTTATCGGGCTGGATGATGTATTGTCGAACATCGACAAGGCAAAGAAAGATGACAATATCGTGGGGATTTACCTCAATGGTGGTTCACTTTCCGGTGGTATTGCCTCTATAAAAGAAATACGGAATGCACTCATTGACTTTAAAAAGTCAGGGAAATTCATTGTGGCTTATGCCGATAATTATTCGCAACGTATGTATTACCTGGTATCGGTGGCTGACAAGGTACTGTTGAATCCACAGGGAATGCTTGAGTTGAAAGGCCTTTCGGCACAAACGATGTTTTTTAAAAAGACCCTGGATAAACTGGGTATTGAAATGCAGATCGTGAAGGTTGGTACTTTTAAATCTGCCGTGGAGCCATTGGTCAATACCAAGATGAGTGATGCCAACCGTTTGCAGGTAACTGTTTTCATGAACTCCATCTGGAATACCATTGTGAAAGAAATATCTGTATCGCGCAGGATTCCATTTGAAAAACTCAATATGTACGCCGACGAAATGATGATGTTCCAACCCACCGAAAAGGCCAGGCAATATGCATTGGTCGATTCGCTGGTTTATGTCGACCAGGTGGACAGTATCCTGAAAAAGGAAGCAAAAAGAGTAAAGAAAGACGATAAACTTGTTTTTGTAAAACATTCGGCCATGACAAAGGTGGCTGATTCGGCAAAATTCGATAAAAATAAAGTGGCCATCATTTATGCAGTCGGTGAAATAACCGATAACGATGGTGAAGGGATTGTAGCTAAAGATATGGTAAAAACCATTAACGATGTTGCCAAGGATGACCAGGTAAAAGCAGTTGTTTTCCGTATCAGCTCCCCGGGTGGAAGTGCCTATGGTTCTGAACAGATCTGTCATGCTTTGACCATGCTCAAGGCCAAAAAGCCTGTTATTGTTTCCATGGGCGACTATGCTGCTTCCGGTGGGTATTACATTGCCTGCATGGCCGATAAGATTTTGGCACAACCCAATACCATCACGGGTTCAATCGGAATCTTCGGCGTTATCCCCAATGTGAGCGGATTGAACGACAAGCTGGGCATTACTTACGACGGGGTGAAAACCAATAAAATGAGCGACTTTATCTCTGTAACCAGGGCCTTTAAGCCTGAAGAACGAAGCCTGATGCAGAACTATGTGAACCGCGGGTACGAATTGTTTGTGAAACGCTGTGCCGAAGGCCGCAAAATGAAACCTGAGCAAATCAAGGCCATCGCCGAAGGACGGGTATGGACAGGCGAAGATGCAATCAAAATAGGACTGGTTGATAAAATCGGCGGATTGAATGATGCTGTCCGGATAGCCGTCGGCAAGGCCAAACTGAAATCGTATAATATCAGCGAATATCCCGTGAAGGAAGATTTTGCCACCAAGTTCATGAAGAACTTCACAAAGGACATTCAGACCAGCCTGCTGAAATCACAACTGGGCGATCAATACAATGCTTTCGTGCAAATCAGGAATCTGGATAAAATCAACGGCATCCAGGCCCGCATGTCATACGACCTGATTATTCAATAAATACGGACATTTCGACATCTCAAAAAAAAGAGAAGCTAAGCATTGCGCTTAACCTCTCTTTTATTTTACCCTAATGTTAAAAATGACCGACCAATTAAAAAAAGGTTAGATTCATCCTCTTGTTTACCGGACAGTTTACTTTAAACGTACAGGCCCTTCAGGATTGGTCAACTCATGTATCATCCACTTTATTCACTGTTTGTTATGGTTTTGTCCAAGGTTGAACGTAGACCGGGCAAAAAATATGGGTAGAAAAGATCCGGGAAAAACTGTTTGGTTGGGATGCCTGAGAATTGCCCGGAAAGATAAAAATGAAGTTTCAGATTTCAACTAAAAAACTGATAAAAAATTTAGGGAATAAAGGAAAAATTAAGTAGCTTTGTAACCGGATAGAGAGAAGGTTAGCATTTTTAAACTTTAAATCAGGGAGGAAGTATTATGGAAAAGACCAGGAAATTCAGCATGACCATCAGCCGCCAGTTGGGGAGCGGGGGAGCTTATATCGGTCAGCAACTTGCTAATAAACTGGATGTGTTTTACGCAGACCGGGAAATTATCGATAGGGTAGCCCGCCAATATGCTGTATTGGAAGAAGATGTGGCTTCGAACGACGGAAAGATAAACTCTTTCTGGCAATCATTTCTGCAATTCAATACTGTTTCGACGGATTTATATGTGCCACCTAAGCTGATGGCTCCCACCGATATGGAATTATTCCAGGCCGAGGCTGAAATTATAGAGCATATTGCCTCCGAACGTTCGGCTGTAATTATTGGCCGCTGTGGATCGTATATCCTGCGAGATAATCCGATTAATGTCAAGGTTTTTTTGTATGGTGATATTGAATCCCGGAGAAAGAGGATACAGAGCCTGTACCAGACCACGGAGGATAAAGCTGAGAGTTTGATAGAGGAAAGTGACAAAGACAGGGCACGCTATTGCCGGATAGTGACCAATAAAGAATGGGACTGGAATGATCTGCGGAATTATGACCTGTCATTCGATACAGGTAAACTGGGGGTTGATAAATGTGTGGAGCTGATTCTGGAGTATCTCAAACTGGTTGGATTTATGGATTAGTGAATTCATATTTAAGTCTGAAATATCTGAGACACAAATAGAACATTCAATTATCATAAAAACACCGTTAATTCAACAGTCACCCGGGCTGTATGATGAATTTGTAAGGTTGTATATGCGAGCGATGCATGTTGGGTCATGAAGTTGAATCTCTGATTATTTTTTTATCATTAAACAGCATGTTCCCAATAAATTATGTCAAACAATTACCCGGGTTTTATAGCCCATATCAGGCAATATGTTGAATTGAGCGAGCAAGAAGTAGAGATACTTGAGCGGTATGTTGAACCTGTGGAGCTAAAGCGAAGAGAGTTTCTGGTAACAGAGGGACAAGTGTGCCGTTGTAATTATTTTGTTGAAAAAGGGTGCCTGCGTATGTTTCATATAAATGGCAAGATGGTGGAGCAGACCACTCAATTTGCCCTTGAGACCTGGTGGTTATC
>Ga0302210_10001198_pt1 | contig 11109 bp, 11 predicted proteins | sample II_Fen_E3_2_FD_198793 | JGI IMG/M metagenome (GOLD analysis project Ga0302210, IMG submission 198793) | Peat permafrost microbial communities from Stordalen Mire near Abisko, Sweden - II_Fen_E3_2 | ecosystem: Environmental > Terrestrial > Soil > Wetlands > Permafrost | place: Sweden: Abisko... | reverse complement strand
TTGTGATTTTAGGTATTTTGGATCGAGAGTATTTCAACGCACAAAATGAGAAAAAAGCATAATATTAAGAGGATCACTTTTTAGGGTGATCCTCTTGGTCTATTTTGGTCTTGCATAAAATAAATTCATTTTGCATTATGAAGGTCCGATTGCCTTTTTGAAATCCATTAAGTGTATAAAATAAAAATGAGAAACAGCCCATGTGAAAAGAAATCCAAGCAGTACAAAAATTAAAAATTTCAATATTCCGTTATTATTTTTCTGCATAAAAAACCTCCTGATTGGCTCATGGCGGAAATAGTTCAAAACTGCTGCTGGATATGGTCAAGTAATACCTTAATTATACAATAACTTCTATGAAAAAGAATATAAAATTTTATCAAAAGGGACATAAATGTGTACAGAGAAATGAACTTTGTTGTATAATGAAAACAAGATGAAGTTAGAATGGAGGGTTATTTTGGAATTAGGAGTAAAAATTTTTTAATTCGTTTTGTAATGGAACAAAGTTATTTTTACAAAATTGAAATCCGAATATTTTGTAAAAATAAAAAATTCTTTATGTGATTCATCCGATTGCTTTATGTTATGAATTTATTGGCCTTGGAAGGAGGGCATATACTCATGGAAGCATGTTTAGAATCAAGGTTACACTATGATAAAGAACGTTACCATTTACTTTTAACCCATCTGGACGCTATTACGTATGAATATGATATTGCAAAAGATATCATGGTTTTTAGTGAGGCAAAACATCCCCATGATAAGTTATGTATTGAGCAGTACCGCGAAAAACTTTTCACGGTGAATAGAAATCTCGTGCATGCTGATTTTTTTGATAAACTTTTGGCAATTTACACAGGTCAAAATTGTAAATCACAAGAAGTGCTTATCGATTTTCCATTAAAGCCACAAGGCAAATTTTATTGGTATGAAATTACGAGTCAACAAATCCAAGATGATGCTGGAAAAATTACGCATACGATTGGTGTTATGTGGAATGTTGATGAACGGATGCGAGAATGTGATACGCTGCGTTTTCGCTCAGAACAAGATCCGCTTACGGGGCTTTATAATCGTGCTGGTACAGAAAAAGCGATTGATCTTTATTTATCAGGTAAAGGTGGTCAGGTTGTAAGTGCGCTTTTACTGTTAGATATTGATAATTTTCAGCAAATCAATGATACACGAGGGTCGCATTATGGTGATCAAGTCTTGAATGGCTTGAGTAAAGAAATAAAAAAATTATTTCGTTGTAGTGATATTTTGGGTCGTGTGGGTGGTTCGCGATTTATCGTACTAATGAAAGATATTTCCGAGATTGGGATTGTTGATATCAAAGCGGGCAAACTGAGCAGTATTTTTAATGGTGGGAATTCAAAACTTTATGCGCCGGATGCAACATGTAGTGTGGGGGCAGCGATTTATCCTCAGAATGGAGCATCTTATACGGAACTGTTAGAATATACTGAAGTGAAAATTAAAGAAAAAGGATTGAAATTAAAACTTGTTTTATAATGAAGAAGTTATGACAGCAAAAAGCTGACAATGATGCAAATGCATACTTGTCAGCTTTTTTATCTTGACAATTAAAGCGTTTTCTAGTACGATTTCAATGTGTATTTTACTAAAGGGGAGTAGCTCTTTGGGATAAGTCAACATACTGGTGGTGTAATGCTATCTGGCTTATCTGATTGATTTTATAAATCAAAAGCGAGACCTTTAGCGTGATTATTTTTATATCACGCTAAAGGTCTCGCTTTTTTTATGTGGAATCATTTTCCAAAGTTGTTATTTCATGTTTGGTCGAAAGAAGGAGAGAATAAGATGACAGCTTTTTTAACCGCGTTAGTTTTTGTTGTTTTAGCTGAAATGGGAGATAAGACGCAGCTTTTAGCTATGGCATTTGCTACTAAATATCCATGGAAAGTGGTAATGAAAGGGGTTTTTGTGGCGACAGTTTTCAATCATTTGTTAGCAGTGGTTGTTGGGGCGTATTTAAATGAATTTATCCCCTTACATTATATTCAAATTGCCGCAGCTTTATCATTTATCGTATTTGGGTTATGGACGATTCGTGGTGATGAATTAGGGGATGAAGCCAGTGATTCCAGACATGGACCATTTTGGACTGTGGCAATCGCATTTTTTCTAGCAGAAATGGGTGACAAGACACAGTTTGCTACGATTGCTTTAGCTGCGCAATTTAATTCGATTATTCCGGTGTGGCTGGGGACGACAACTGGTATGATGCTCGCAGATGGTTTGGGCATTGCCGTTGGGCTTGCTTTAAATAAAAAGATTCCTGAAAAGACGATGAAATGGGGTGCCGCGATTATTTTTATTGCCTTTGGAATTTTTGGACTATACGAAGCTCTGGTCGTTCAAGCATCAGGGATCAGTGTATCGAGTACTTTTTAAAGTAAAGAAAAATTTTTGTTTTATAAATAGAAAAATTTTATGATTTGGTCTTGATAGTGTATACTTTAATAGAGTAAGCTTTAAATAGATTTATCAAACATGCTTACAGGCAGGGAGAGAAGGATTGAATGGAACAGCTTTCACAGGTTTTTCTTGATTTTATTAGCACATGGGGATATGTTGCTGTTGCTGTATTAATGGCGATGGAAAATGCTTGTATTCCGATTCCGAGCGAACTGGTTTTAGGGTTTGCCGGTTATCTTGTTTTTGCTGGACAACTGGATTTTTCTGGCGCGGTAGTTGCTGGAATGATTGGTGGGATGTTAGGTTCGATTTTTGCTTATTATGTGGGGTATTATGGTGGGCGGCCATTTGTTAATAAATATGGAAAGTATTTCTTGATGTCGCCATCTCATGTTGATACAGCACAGCGCTGGTTTGATAAATATGGTATTAAAGCTGTATTTTTCAGCCGTATTTTGCCAGTGGTCAGAACCTTTATTTCACTTCCGGCTGGTTTTGCCAAAGTGTCATTTAAACAGTTTATGTTGTATACGTTTTTAGGGTCTTTGCCATGGACGATTTTAATTTTGTATTGTGGTGTGGCTCTTGGTGAGAATTGGCAAGTTATGCGACAGGTTGGTCATGAAGCGAGTCTTGTATTTGTTTTTGCAGCGGCGGTTGTTTTTGTGGTATGGTATATACGCCACAAGAGAAAACGGCAAAATGAAAAATAGATAGTGAATAATAAGGAGAGAATCCGTACGTGGATTCTCTCCTTATTATTTTATGATTCTATAGAATTGGTTGAATGTTTATAAAATGAATTGTATACTTATAAAGAAGAGTACAATGATCAAAAATAAATGAAATTTTAATATAGAGGTACAAAATGTGAAAAAAAATATAACCATTGTAGATGTTGCTGAAAAAGCGGGAGTATCAAAGACAACAATATCCAGATATTTAAATGGTAAGTTTGAATTCATGTCACAAGAATCGAGAGCGAAAATTGCCCGTGTGATTGAAGAACTTGACTATCGTCCGAACAATCTGGCTCGCAGTCTAAAATCCAAGCGCAGCCGGATTATAGGTGTTATTGTATCGGATATTGGCAGTCCTTTTTCTTCGATTTTGCTCAAAGGAATCAGTGACTGTTGTGAGCGTTATGGCTATGGGGTTTTGATTACCAATACCAATGATAATCCTAAAAAAGAACGTGATTATATTTTATCGATGCTTGATCAGCGAGTTGAAGGACTTATTGTCAATACGACGGGGCAAAATGATGACTTTTTAAGACAAATTGGCAAAGAAAATGTTCCGCTTATTTTGGCGGATCGTGCCATTGAGGAAAAAATGTTTGATACAATTCGGTCAGCAGATTATCCAATCACTATAAAAGTAGCGGAACATTTAAAACAACGTGGTTTCACGAAAGTAGGCTGGTTTGTAGAGCCGCTTGATAATGGGGCAAGGATTTTGCGCCATAAAGCTTATGTTGCAGCTTGCAAGGAAGTTCTTCATATTGAACCCCAGGTATATATTATGGAAGATAAATCACCTTTGGCAGTTGAAAAACTAGTGCAGCAGTTTATAGATGTCAATGGTTCAGAACGAAAAGCAATTTATACGGCCAATGGTGTTGTGACGTTGCATATTGTCAAGGCTTTGCAGCGTATGGGACTTCATTGTCCCGATGATTTGGGATTGTGTGGATTCAATAATTGGAATTGGACCGAACTTGTTGGCGGTGGACTGACGGTTGTGGCTCAACCAAGTTACAAAATTGGCCGTGAAGCGGTAAAACGGATGATGTTTCGGATACATCGCAATCATAATGCCGCACCGCGGCTGATTGAGTTGGAATGTGAATTGATTGTGAGAAATTCAACCTGAAGATGGGTCGAATAGTCATAGTTTGTGAGAAAAAGATCGAAATGGCAGTAGCTGATTTTCGATCTTTTTTTAATTTATGATGAATCAGACTTGACTTAGAGTTGACTCTAGATATTATAATGAAATCATATATATAACGCATTTTAAATTCGTTTTATACAGTGAAGAATAGTAAAATTTTTATCGAATTATAGAAAGTCCGATATAGAGTGAAGTGGTGAGAATATATGAATGAAGAAGAAATTTTAGATTTACTCCAGGCATTTAAAGACGGCAGTATTTCCGGTGAGGCTGTCGTAGAAAAAATAAAAAAAGTCCCTTATGAAGATATCGGTTTTGCGAAGCTGGATCATCATCGTACGATGCGGCAAGGTTTTCCGGAAGTTGTTTTTTGCCAAGGAAAAACCATTGCACAGATTGTTGAAATTATGCAGCGTTTAGCGACGGAAAGCCAAAGTAATATTTTAGCGTCTAGGGCAACGCCAGAAATGTATGAAGCGGTTTTTTGCAAGCTACCGGAAGCTGAATATAACGAATTGGCACGGGTTATTTTTCTCAAACGTCAGCAAAAACCTATTGATCAGACACGGAGTATCTTAATTTTGACGGCAGGGACAAGCGATATCCCCGTTGCTGAAGAGGCAAAAATGACGGCTGAACTTATGGGGAATGCTGTCGTTACTTGCTATGATGTAGGCGTGGCGGGGATTCATCGACTTTTTGCTAAAAAACATTTGATTGATGCGGCGAATGTCATTGTGGTAATTGCTGGAATGGAAGGTGCCTTGGCTAGTGTTGTGGGAGGGCTTACGGACAAACCAGTGATTGCGGTGCCGACAAGCATCGGCTATGGTGCTTCTTTTCAAGGCTTGGCGGCTCTTTTATCCATGCTTAACAGCTGCGCAGCCGGAGTTGCAGTAATGAATATAGATAATGGTTTTGGTGCGGGGAAATTAGCAAGTACCATAAATCATATGAGGTGAATGAATTGAACGCTATTTATTTGGACTGTTTTGCTGGCATTAGCGGTAATATGCTGTTAGGAGCATTTTTACAGGCTGGGGTGCCGGAAAGCTACTTGAAGACGGAACTCGGTAAATTATCTTTGGCCGATGAATTTCAGCTTATTGTAACGAAGGTAAATAAAAATGGTATTGAAGCTTTGTATGTTGAGGTTGATTTATTAGAAAGTCACGCAGAAACGGTGCCTTTGAAGCATGACCATCATCATGACCATGCTCATAGTCATGTTCATGCGCCTGTACGGGGGCATGAACATCGGACAATGGCTGATATTCGTCGACTCATTGAGACGTCAACATTAGAATTATCTGTTAAAAAAACGAGTATTTTGATTTTTGAAACATTGGCACAAGCTGAAGGAAAGGTGCATGGGAAACCAGCTGATGAAGTACATTTTCATGAAGTTGGAGCCATAGACTCTATTGTTGATATTGTTGGAACAGCAATTTGCCTTCGATATTTGCAAATTGAAAAAATATATGTTTCAAAACTAAATGTCGGTGGTGGTTTTGTACAATGCGCACATGGCCTGATGCCAGTACCAGCACCAGCCACAGCACAACTTCTCCAAAATATTTCTTTTTATGGCGGTACTGTCGAGAAAGAATTAGTTACACCAACAGGGGCAGCCGTGGTTAAAGCCTTAGCAAATGTGAATACAACAAATTTACCAGATGGATTTACATACAATATAGTCGCGTATGGTGCGGGAACGTGGGATCTTGCTATACCAAATGTTTTGCGTATGTATATCGGGAATATTGAGTTTGCCGATAAAAAATCAAAAAAAGTCTTGATAGAAACGAACATTGATGATTTAAGTCCACAGATTTACGAATATGTATTTGAACGGTTGTTTAAAGCTGGGGCTAGAGATGTTTGGGTTACACCAATTCTGATGAAAAAAAGCAGACCAGCACAAATGCTTTCTGTATTAGTTGATGATACGCATGCACAAGCTTGCCAAGATCTTATTTTTAAGGAAACCTCGACAATTGGTCTGCGCATTCATGAAGTTGAACGCATTGAAGTAAAACGGACATTGGTGAGTGTTTTGACTCGTTATGGAGAAATATCTTGTAAAATCAGTTATTATGGTGATGCTGTAAGTAATATTTCAGTCGAATATGAAGACTGCAAAAGATTAGCACTGAAACAGGCTGTACCTCTTAAATTGATACAACAAGAAGCATTGCAAATGGCGCATGCTTTATATTCAAAAAGAAAAGAAGGAAAATGATTGTGGAAAAAGAAAATAAATTACTGGAAATTTTACGCACTTATGGACCTGTCGTAGTTGCTTTTTCGGGTGGAGTTGATAGTTCGGTTTTATCTAAAGCAGCTAAGCTTGCTTTGGGAGATAAGGTTGTGGCAATTACAGCCGCTTCTGAGCTGCTACCACAGGAGGAATTGACGGATGCAAAAGAAGTTGCGGAAATTATTGGAATTGAACATAAAGTGATTTCGGTACAAGACTTAGCAAATCCTAAGTTTGTTGCAAATGATCGTGAACGTTGTTATTACTGCAAAGAAAAACGTTTTGCCCTTTTGACCAACTGGGCGCAGGAAAATGGTTATCAAAAGGTTATAGAAGGGTCCAATTTGGATGATGATGGAGATTATCGCCCTGGCATGAGAGCTTTAAGCGAAAATGATTTTGTGGCATCACCGCTTGTTGCGGCTGATTTTAATAAAACAGATATACGGAATTTAGCAAAAAAATGGAATCTTCCTGTATGGAATAAACCAAGTGCGGCATGTTTAGCTTCACGTATCAGTTATGGACTTGAAATTACAGCGGATCGATTAAAGCAGGTGGAACGTGCCGAGCGAATTGTTCGCCAACATGTGCAAGGACAGCTTCGGGTTCGGCATCATGGTAATTTGGCACGAATTGAAGTTGCAGCTGAATTGTTGCCGACTTTATTGGATCACAATGTGAATGAGAGCATCGTTCGCGAAATAAAAAAATTGGGCTTTACGTATGTGACTCTTGATTTACAGGGGTATAGGATGGGGAGCCAAAACGAAATACTATAACAAAAACCCACTCATCCTTGAGCATGAGTGGGTTTTGATTTTTGCGTTGGGGGCATTGCTATGAAGAAACAGCATATTGTGCGAATGATTGGCTGGGTTGTTCTGTTTATATTTGGTGGGGGTCTTTTTTTAATCAATGGTATTGGACTTTATGCGGGAAATTGGTTTTATGAAGAAGTTGATGTGGCGTATGCTCGGGATCATCGGGGTGAAGACAGTAAACATCAAGAAATTTTGGCGGAAGGAAAAGCAACAAAAGGTTGGCAGGACGTGGAAATTATTTCGAAACATGGCTATAATTTGCAGGGGACGTATATTCCTAGTCCGCAAAAATCGCATAAAACTTTGATTTTTTTACATGGATTCACTAAAAACCGCTTATATGGATTGGATTATGGAAGAATGTATTTACAAGAAGGATATAATCTTCTACTGGTTGACTCAAAAGCGCATGGTGATAGTGGCGGCAGTTCGGTAAGCTGGGGAATACAAGAGAAAGATGATGTGGATTCTTGGGTAGATTGGGTGAAGAATAAATTTCCGGATGGAGTTATTGGTATTCATGGTATATCGATGGGCGCAGCAACTGCACTTATGTATGCTGGAGCTGATGAAAAACAGCATAAGGTGGATTTTTATGTAGCAGATAGTGCTTATTCGCAGTTAGAACCACTGCTGAAAGAAAAAATCATTGAACAAATAAAATTACCGGAGGATTCTTTTTTGCCAGATGTACTGCTTTTTTATAGTAATATAGTGTCCTATTATAAAAACCGCTATACATTTCATGGTTCATCTCCGCTTACGGCGATTGCGGCAGTTACAACACCCGTTCTGTTTATTCATGGTGGAGCAGATACATTAGTGCCGCCAAAAATGAGTGAAGACTTGTATGCGTCAGTCAAAGGCCCTAAGGAACTGCATATATTTCCACAAGCAATTCACGCCTGTGCAGTTTATCAGGATCGCCGACAATATACACAGATTGTGCAAACGTTTATTGAAAAGTACGGAAAATAAATTTAAATAAAATAAAAGAGGAATTTATTAAAAACAACTGTTAACTATATTTTATATAGTGGTTGACGTAATGCTTTGGCTGAAATATAATAAATGAAGTAGGAATGAACTATACTATTATTTTAAAGTGAGGCCAATATTTATGACGCAACAAATTAATGCAACAAATCTTGCATCGGAAATTATTCAAGGCAGACGTTTGAAACGGTGTGAAGACCTATCTTTTTTTATTATGATGGATTTAGAAGAATTACGGAGCGGAGCGGATCAGATTCGTCAGCATTTTTGTGGGAATCATGTTGATTTATGTACGATTATCAATGGACGCAGTGGTCGTTGTGGTGAAGACTGCAAATATTGTGCTCAAGCGTCCTGTCATCATACGGGGATTGAAGAATACCCATTTATGGATAAAAAAGAAATTATTGCCAATGCATTATGCAATGAAAAAGAAGGCGTACATCGTTTTGGTGTGGTAACATCAGGACGTCTATTGGGCGGTGAAGCCTTTGAAAAAGCTCTAGATACCTATAAAGAAATGCGCGAGATTTGTCATATTGATCTTTGTGCATCTCATGGATTTTTGACAGCTCAGCAGTTTAAAAGATTGCATGAAGCTGGAATTAGTAGTTATCATCATAATATTGAAACATCAAAGCGATTTTTTCCATCGATTTGTTCTACTCATACATATGAAGATAAAATCAAAACAATTAAAACAGCTCAAGCCGAAGGTTTATGCGTATGTTCAGGCGGGATTATTGGCATGGGGGAAACATGGGAAGACCGTCTGGATATGGCAATTAGTCTAGCTGAACTTGGAATTGAGTCGATTCCAATCAACGCGTTGATGCCAATCAAAGGAACCTCCTTAGAAAATTTACCACAGCTGCCAGCGGAAGATGTTTTGCGAACGATTGCCTTTTTCCGTTATATTAATCCGACAGCAAATATAAGATTAGCAGCAGGCCGGAAAATTATGCCTCATAATGGTGAAACAGCTTTTTTAGGTGGAGCAAGTGCTTCAATTACCGGGAATATGTTAACCACATCCGGCACGACGATTCGGGAAGATGTGGCAATGCTAGAACGGCTGGGTTTCAATAAATAAAGAAAAAAGGGTTTGCATAAAAAAATATGCAAACCCTTTTTGTTATAATGTATTTCCACTTGTTATATAAAAGAAGAATAAGGGGAATACAACCAGTAAATAAATGACCGTAGTTAAAATAAATGCGGCTATTGTTAAATCTACGTTTAATTTAAAAAGGCGCGCTGTTATGACAGCATTGATTGCAGTCGGTGTAATAGCGAGAACCATCAATGTGCCAAGGATAATTTGATCGGTAAACAAATGAGTAATCAAAACATATATAACCAAAGGCGTCAATATGAATTTTATCGGAATCAGATCGAATATTTTATGATAATATTTTTGTGCAGCATGTAAATTGATGAGGTAACCAACCGGGAGCAGGGCGGTCCAGGCACCGATGTGAATCAAGGCTGAAAATACAGTTGATAATATAGCGGGGCGAGGAATATCGGCAAGATAAAAAAACATACCTAAAAACATTCCGAGAACTGGTAGTTGATTCCAGCTTAAAAACATATTTCGAAAATCAAGATGCATGGTTTTTTTTGTAGTGGAAGCCGTATATTGTTGATAATAGTATTGTGCTAATGGGAAACAAAATAAGACAAGTACCATATTTTGAAATATACCGACCATTTGTGCATAGGCAAAGCCAATTTCCCCATATAAAATAAATGCACATAACCCCCCCAGCGTACCTAGATTTGATAATATAGAGGAAACAAGATAACTGCCACGATCCAATGGATTTTTGTAACGCCGTAATGCTGTAGTTGCGCTAATAAGACCGGGAATAATGCAAAAAATAATACCAAAAACAGGAAGCCATATCAAATCAAGGGTCAAAGGCAAAACCCAAAAGCTTAATACTGTTAATACAGTACACACGATAATAATATTAAATTTTATTAACCAATTACAAAGTTCATTACTAAGCCATTTTTTTTGATGAATATAATAACCAAATAACAGTGGTAAAATTAAGTCGGTAAATACAAAAACAATTCTAAGCTGTGCTGTTTCCATGAAAGCATCTCCTTGCTCGTCAAATTTATAATATTCGATAATGCATATATATAACGCATTAAAGAAATTCCATCTAGTCTATCAGTTTGCCAGAAAGGGGGCATAGGGCATAGTTTTTATTTCTACGTAAAGTCACGGATAACGCTACCCTATCCTTGCGATTGCCATATAAAATGTTTAATGACATATATAGGAGTCAATTAATCCTACCATTTAGACAATTTTTTTACAATGATAGGAAAAAGAAAAACTCTTTTGCAAGCCTAAGCTTGTCTCTTCATTTGCAACTTATATGAAGGAATAAAGACAGCTGAAATTATTTCAATAAAAGTATTGACAGTGATGCTGAAAAGGTGTAGTATATTACAAGTCGCCAATAACAACGGCGAAAACAAAAAAATGAAATCACTGATTCACTTGTCTTTAAGGCAATGACATCAACTGGTTTCAAAAAAGATATTGACAACTGCTTGCAGATGTGATAATCTATACAAGCTGACTTAAGCAAGTGCCAGCGACGTGTTCTTTGAAAACTAAACAATGTAGAAAACAAAAAGATATATGTACACCAACATGTATCAAGC
>Ga0302210_10001197_pt1 | contig 11109 bp, 9 predicted proteins | sample II_Fen_E3_2_FD_198793 | JGI IMG/M metagenome (GOLD analysis project Ga0302210, IMG submission 198793) | Peat permafrost microbial communities from Stordalen Mire near Abisko, Sweden - II_Fen_E3_2 | ecosystem: Environmental > Terrestrial > Soil > Wetlands > Permafrost | place: Sweden: Abisko... | reverse complement strand
GTTATAGGTCAGGTAATACAGGATGGATTAACCATAATGATACCTAAAATTGCCATGTCGGATGAGTTCCTGAATTTAACTCATGCACCAACAGCTATTGATGGTGTAGATGTTTCGTTTATCTGTACTCCCATCCGGTATAAAGATGAAAATATCGGAACATTGAGCTTTCATAAAGTGTATATTGGCGCAGTCTCATTTGATTATGATGTCCGATTGCTCAAAATAGTGGGTTCAATGATTGGCCGGACCATGCGTCGCAGGCAGGAATATGCTGAGGAAATGGAACAATTACGCAATGAAAACAATACTTTACGGGGTGAACTTCGAAACCGGATTATGCCTGATAAGATAAAAGGTAATTCGAGCAAGATGAATGAAGTGTTTTCATTAATTGAAAGTGTCGCGACTACGGATGCCACCGTGTTGATACGTGGCGAAAGTGGCGTTGGGAAAGAACTGGTCGCGGATGCCATACACTACAACAGCTTACGAAAAGGAAAACCATTTATTAAAGTGAACTGTGCAGCTCTACCCGAAAGTCTGATTGAAAGTGAATTGTTTGGTCACGAAAAAGGATCGTTTACCGGTGCTACCGTACAACGTATTGGAAGGTTTGAAGCTGCGAACGGAGGCACCATTTTTCTGGATGAATTTGGAGATATTCCAGCTTCGACTCAGGTTAAACTCCTGAGAGTTTTACAGGAAAGAGAAATTGAACGTGTAGGCAGTACTAAGCCGATCAAAGTTGATGTACGAATTCTTTGTGCAACCAACAGAAATTTAGAAGATTTAATTTCAAAAGATCAGTTTCGTGAAGATTTGTATTATCGTATCAATGTTTTCCCCGTATATATTCCCTCCTTGCGGGACCGTATCAATGATATTCCAGTACTAACCGATTTCTTTATTGATAAATTCAACAAACGTCATGGTAAGAATATTAAACGTATTACAGCTTCTGCAATTGATACTTTGATGGTATACCACTGGCCGGGGAATATCCGCGAACTGGAAAACTGTATCGAAAGAGCCTGTATACTCAGTTCCGATCAGGTAATAAGAACTCATAATCTACCAGCTTCACTGCAAACAGCTGCTTCCACCGAAACAATGCAATCGGGGACACTGGACACAATATTAGATAAAATGGAAAAGCAAATAATCATGGATGCACTCATCTCCTGTAAGGGGAATAGTGCCAAAGCTTCCGAACATCTCGGAATTACAGAACGAATGATGGGAATTCGGATTAAGAAATATGATATCGACACCAGACGGTTTAAGGTGTAGGAATGAGAGGTGAGAAGTAAGGGGTAAGAGGTAATTAAAAGATTTACTATTTATTCATTTACTTTTTACTATTTAAGACTAAGAAGTAACATTCTCAATAAATCAACTTATTCAATAAATCAACTTATTCAACCAATCAACTCAATCAATCAACCAATCAACTAATCAACCAATTAACCAATCAACCAATCAACCAATTAACAAATTAACCAATCAACCAATTAAACAATTAACCAATCAACCAATCCCCCGATTAACTAAAGCTCCATGAATATTTCCTTCGAACACTGTGATTATGAAAATCCATTGCATTTAGAAGCACTGGTTGGTTTATTGAATCATTATATGACCGATCCGATGGGTGATGCACAGCCGTTAAATAAATTGAAACAGCTTAGATTGGTAGATGGACTTGCCAATCACCCTACAGCACTTGTGCTTTTTGTATTGTATGATGGTGAAATAGCAGGTTTAACGACTTGTTTTATCAATTTTTCTACTTTCAAAGTAAAGTCCTACCTGTATGTTCATGATATTATCGTGTATGCCGGTTTCAGGGGAAAAGGATTGGGGAAAGCTCTAATGGTACAACTGATTGAAATATCTATGGAACGTGATTATTGTAAAATTACTCTTGAAGTTCGTGAAGATAATATTCTTGCTAAGCGATTATATAAGAGCCTGGGTTTTAATGAATGTAATCCCGGTATGCTTTTCTGGACTAAGAAATTATAGATACATTTTCATCTTTTAGTTGATGAACCCGAAAATGATTAAAAAAAAACGAAAATATGAAGATAGCCATTCCGGTAATAGATAAAGAATTGCAAAGTAATCATATTGCAAGCAGCTTCAATGTTATTGGATTCATTTGTATTTATGATACTGAAATTCGTGTAGGACGTTGGATGAAAACACTGGAGTTGGCTCCCAATATGGGTGAATTGCTTCCAGCTCTCGAACGTGAAAAAGTTAGCACCGTGATATCCCGGCAGGTTCATCCAATGGCATTAAAGGTTTTGGTCAATAAAGGATTTCGTGTATATAAATCCTTTGGTAATCTATTGGATGAAAATATTGGGAGGTTTTTAAATAACGAACTTATTCCTTTCGATATGGAAGCTGCTATGGTTAATGTTGCTGATTGCGGAGGTTCTTGTGCTGTTTGCAGTACGGAATGTAATGAGGAGAAATAGTTGATGTGTTGATGTGTTGATTGAACGAATAGTAAGTCGTTTAAAAACAAAAAAATCTGTCGCCAAATTGTAAATTGTAAATTGTAAATGAATAAATTGTAAATAAAAAAGATGAGCCTGCAAAACGCAATTAATTTTATATCAAAGGTTGACTCGGATGGTGATTTCCGGAAGTCATTGTATACTGCTAAAACTCTTGCGGAGTTAATTGAAATACTTTCTAAACAGGAAATGGGTTTTACTCTCGATGAAATAGAAGATGCATTTAATGTGCTTTTACTTAAATGTCAGACCTATGAACAGGCAGGTCGGGTAAATGAAGTAAAAGCCTGGTTCTATTGTTTTAAACGTTAATCCGTAGTCTTATATACGGGAAATTCTTCAAACTGTTTCTCAACAGTGCTAAAACTCAAAAAAATAACTTTCAACGAATTAGTAGTTTATAAGTACATTATCTTTCATTTTTTACAAATGTAAAAAAAAATGTTATGATAGTATTTAGTAAACAGAAGGAATTCTTAGTGGAAATTAACAAATATATTTTTTAATGTGACACAAAACACGGAACACGGAACGTCTTTTAAATCTCAGCAGCCCGTTTTTCTACCAATTCCTTTATTTCCTGAATACCTGTTGACATAGCTTGTAATTCAGCAGTTGAAGGTGTTCGGTAACCAAAACCCTCGAGAGAACAAATGGCTTCAAATTTACCGACTAATATACTGGTTTGTTTCATGCTTTCGGTAAGCTCCGGATCGAATTCGAGTGCTTCCTTATAAAGCGCAATGGGCATATGGTGGGAGGCATGCCAGTCGTAACGTGCCATCAAAGCCACAAAATACTTCTCATGGCTCAGAACAGCAAAATCGTAGAGCAGGTCATTATCAAACCGAGAGTTTTTATTATACAGACTTTTTTGAAAAACAGTAAAAAATCCATTGGCGTATTGAAGACATGATAATGAATGCTTGCGCATTTCGGGATCGGGAATAATTGGTGTGGACATAATTTACAATTTAAAGATTTACAATTTACAATTTACAACTGTTTGGCTTTTTTTAGTGTAGATGGAGGCATAAAGATTGAATAGTTCTTCCTTAGTAAGCGTTCTTTTAAGTTTATCGGCTGTTTCTTTTACTATTTCGACTAATAACGTACACGCTTCCTCATTAAACGGTAAATGTGCTTCTTCCAGAAAATGAATGATGGTTGATTTACCACTGTGTTTGCCAATTACAAATTCCTGTTCTTCACGTCCAATGCTGGCAGCCTGAATAAGTTGATAGGTATTCCTGTTTTTCAACAGACACCGTGTATGAATTCCACTTTCGTGGCTCAACACTAAACTGCCGGTTATAGGTTTGTTTTCACTGATTGAACGATTAGATACTCCCGCAACATAGGCGCACATTTCAGCAAAGTGTTCGGTGTGTAATGTTGAAGATACGCCGGCACTTAATTCCAATGCCATAGCTACTTCTTCCATGGCAGCATTTCCTGCTCTTTCACCAAGTCCGTTAATGGTGGTACTCAGACATGTTGCTCCGGCCATAAATGCGGCCAGTGTATTGGCAGTAGCCATTCCTAAATCGTTGTGTGCGTGAATCTCAAGAGGGAGAACTTTCTCAACACTGCGGACAGACTTTACCATTTCGGTTATACTCATTGGATTAAGCAGCCCTACAGTATCGGCTAACCTGACACGTGAGGCCCCAAAAGCTCCGGCAGCACACACAAATTCTTTTAAAAATCCAGCTTCGGCACGTGAAGCGTCCTGAGCACCAATAGTAACGTATCCGAACATCGGAGAAGCAAAATCGATCAGTTCTTTCAGTTGTTGAATGACCCAGGTTTTATTCTTTCCCATCGCATTCATTAAAATATCAGATACAGGAAAGGATATATGAACTCCTGTTGTTCCGGCTGATTTAGCACACCGGATATCATTCCTGTTGGCTCTGCACCATGATAATGTTTTGAAATCAAATCCCATTGTACAAAGAGTACGAATGTCATTAATTTCAGTTTCACCCATAGCTGGAGTTCCAATCTCAATTTCAGGGATACCGGCTCCATTCAATAATGCAGCAATGCGGATCTTCTCATGTAAAGAAAATACGACTCCGGGCGATTGTTCTCCGTCACGCAGGGTGGTATCGATGAAATAGGGTGAATCCATTTTGTTCCGGGATTTTATAAGCAGTCATAAAAACTGATGAACCATGATAATTATGATAATTATGAAAGTTTGAAGCTTTAAGCAACTATTCAACTATTTACTAAATACTTTTCAGCTTTTATGACTCTTATTCGGTTTATTATTTTAATCTGCAATTGAATACTTCTCGCAAAGTTCATCACTTTCAAGTGAATCAAATATTTCGTCAATCACCGATTCTGATTCTACGCCACCATACCAAAAATTATTCGGGTGTATGACCATTACAGGCCCCTGTGTGCAGACGTTCAGGCAGGCAGTTGTACTGACTGCTACATCCAGACCACGGTCGGATGCTTCTTCGGAAATATACTGAAGCAATGAACTTGCTCCTTTTTTATTACATGCACCTTGTGCATCTCCGGCAACCCGAAACGAGTTGCATACCAAAATGTGATATTGAGGTTTTTTCATTTTATAATTGATAATAAATTTATAATTTTAATAAGTTTTAAATCAGGCAATTGTAAATCGTAAATGAATAAATTGTAAATTTATCATCCACAGCCCTGTGCAGTTCCTTTACATCCGCTACCGCATTTGAAAGCATCGGGTTTAGCCATTGAGCGAATCACTTTGTTGTTGTAAATGCCTTCCAGTCCTTCATCGATCAATCCTGTCATTTCCACTACGTGAATGCCACATCCAATGAGCATGGCTTTAGGGTTCTCACCGACACCGCTTACCAGTAATGCCCTGCAATCTGTCAGGCTGCGTGCCAGGTTCAGCCAACGTTCATCACCTTTACCCTTTGGTGGGGTATTTCGAACTTCAACCAGCTTATAACCGTTTTTAGTCTGTTCGAAAATATATAAATGAAGTGCTTCACCCAGATGCAAATTCACCAGTAATCCTTCATTGGTTCCTATAGCAACATAAGGTCGTTTATCTGTATCAAGTACTTCTGCTCTCGATGAATATTCTTTAAGCAATACATGTGTATCACTTAAGTCCTGTCCAAGCAATCCAGCTGCATCTGCACGACAGCGTGCACAATGGCTCATGATTTTGAGATATTTTGAGGATAGGTTTCGTACCCTGAAAATCATCTTGGCATCAGGTTTTGGTACATCTACGAATGGTGTTTCAGCCGTTGGAATAAGTGGAATGCAGTTTATTACATCAGCTCCTAACCCGGCGCATTTACGGGCTACTTCCGGAATATGGTCATCGTTAACACCCGGTATAATGATTGAATTAATCTTCACGGTAATACCGCGGGCTTTTAGTTTAGGGATACAGGCAAGTTGACGTCGCAATAAGATGGCAGCTCCTTCTTCACCCCGGTAAATACGTTTTTCAAACCGTACCCATTTATAAATCTTAGCCGTGATGGCCGGGTCGATGGCATTAATGGTGAGGGTAACGTGCGATACTCCAAGATCGGCAATCCTGTCAATATAAGGTTCCAGGTTAAGCCCGTTCGTCGAAAGACAAAATATCTTATCCGGAAAAGCATCATGTACACGGCGCATTGTTTCTAAAGTCTCTTCTGCATTGGCAAACGGATCGCCCGGTCCTGCAATGCCGATTACTGCCAGGTTCTCAATTCGTGAATCCAGTTCTTTAAGATAATCAACTGCCTGAAAGGGAGCTAATACGGAAGAAGTGACACCCGGACGGCTTTCGTTTACACAATCGTATTTGCGGTTGCAATAATTACACTGAATATTGCATTTTGGAGCTACAGGTAGGTGAACACGTGCATTGGTATGCTTTGCTTCTTCATTGAAACACGGATGTGCTTGTTTTCTTTCTTCTGTCATTTCCATATTCTTGTTGTATTAATTATTTACTATTGGTTATCATACCCTCTGAATTCTTTCTCTGATAAATAGTAAATTGTAAATGAATAAATTGTAAATTATAGATATTTATACCCTACCGGGGAGTTCTCCTGTTTGAATTCAATCAATGCATTAACCACCAGGTCAAAAAGTTCCTGTGTCCCACGATACCCGATCTGATGAATACGCGAAGCCCCAAAACGATCGTGAATGGGAAATCCCAGTCTTACCAACGGAATCTTACGTTCACGGGCAATATAATACCCTTTGCTGTTCCCTATTAAAAAATCGGGTTTGAAGTTCTCTGCTTCTTCACGTAGGGTTTCGAAGTCTGCTCCTTTTTTAAAGAATGTTTCAACACCTATTTCATGTAACCAGTCGGCCAGTGCAGTGACAAAATCTTCTTCACCGTATAACATGGCCTTTTTACCAAATACGTATTTATGGGCATCCACATAAGCATCCACCAATCTTCCTCTTTCTTTTCTGTGCTTTTCGGGAATTTCTTTGCCACTGAGAGTTTTAAATACTTCGATCATTCTATCGGAGGCTTCAATGCCAATCGGTAACGGCATTTGATAATTCTTTATATACAGCTCAGATTCCAGCCATTCACCTGCCGACTGAATAGAACCTGTATCTCTGGTACGACTTACCCCTTTATTGAAAACATTCCCGAATTCAATTACCGCTTTTGAATTTCCGATTCGTTTAATCTTCCAGACAGGAGTTCCTCCTGAAGGAATTAACTGATATTCTGAAGTATATTCGTTATCGAGTGTCTCACTGTAATCGGGGAACAGGGTATATGTCAATCCGAAATCAGCCATCAATTCCTTGAGATAGCGAATATCGGCAGGAGTAACCATTCCCGGAATGATGGTAATCGAATTATCTGTTTTTTCATACTCTGCTAATGTTTTCAGGGTAGCCAATACTGTATTGTAATATCCTTCGGCATGACTTCCACAATAACTGGGAGTGGATGCATGAATAAAAGTAGGCAGGTTTTTTTCTAATCCTTTATATGCTTCGCAATATGAACGAATATGACCGGGAATGTCCTCACCGATTGTTTCCGACAAACAGGTGGAAGCGATTCCGATAACACTTGGTTTATATTGTTTTATGATATTGTCAATTCCTGCAATGAAATTCCGGCTACCTCCGAATACAGTTGATTCCTCACTGAAATTACTCGAAGCTATATCAACAGGTTCTTTGTAATGACTGATCATGTACCTGCGAATGTATGTTGCACAGCCCTGACTACCGTGAATCAGAGGAACACAACCTTCAATGCCTTTGAAAACCAATGAAGCACCTAATGGTGCACATAGCTTGCAGGAATTTCGTGTGGAGGTGTATGTCTTAGCTTCGACCATTTTATTTACTATTTAACTATTTACAATTAACTATTTAACCAGGAACGCTAAACTGTTCAAACCTTTCAAACCTTTCAAACTTTTCAAACTTTTCAAACCTTTTAAACTCCCTTCGTAAACTTCCACACAGGGCTCATTGCAGTGGCATAGATTTCTTTTGCAAAATTGAGCATGCCTTCATATCCTGCCAGAGGTTCTTTCCGCTCGTGGTTGTGATCACAGAATCCAAGCCCTATTTTATGTGCTATGGGACGTTCTTTTACTCCTCCGATAAATATATCGGCATGTTTCTCTTTTACAAAATGTGAAAGTTCAACAGGATTCGAATCGTCAACAATAATAGTTCCTTCATCGCAAAGTTGTTTGATTAATTCGTAATCTTCAGTAGTTCCTGTTTGTGAACCCACTATAACCGATTGAACACCTATTAGTCGTAATGCCTTTACCAATGAAATGGCTTTGAATGCACCTCCGACATAGATGGCAGCTTTTTTTCCTGTTAACCGTTCCTTATACCAGGCAAGTTGTGGCATAAGCCGTGCAAATTCTTCCTTTACCATCTGACGGGCTTTCTCCATCATGTCATCATCTTTGAAAAATCGGGCTACATCATATAAAGCATCACTCATATCTTCAATCCCAAAATAAGAAACCCGCATCGAAGGAATGTTGTATTCATCCTTCATCATTTGCGCCAGATAATTCATCGAACCTGAACATTGAACCACATTTAGGGCAGCATTATTCGCATTGCAAATATCATCAACACGTCCATCACCCGTAATGGTGGCATTGACATGTACTCCCATCCGTTTGTAATATTCTAACAGAATCCAGAGTTCTCCGGCCAGGTTGAAGTCACCCAGAATATTGATGCTTTTGGCGGGCGTGAAAGGTTTATTTTTAGTACCTACCAGTTTAAATATCGATTCGCAGGCTACTTTATATCCATCCTTTTTTGAACCCTGGAAGCCGGGTGCCTGAACCGGAATTACCGGAATGTTTTTTAATTTTTCTATTTGACGACAGATACTTTCCACATCATCACCAATTACACCTACTATACAGGTCGTATAAATAAATGCCGCTTTAGGTTGGTGTTTGTCGATTAATTCTATGATGGAATCATACAATTTTTTTTCTCCTCCGAAGATAACATCCCGTTCCTGCAAATCAGTACAAAAACTCAACCGGTGTAACTCTGGTCCAGAAGAAAGGGATCCTCGTATGTCCCAGGTGTAGGCAGCGCATCCAATGGGTCCGTGGATGACATGTAAGGCATCAACAATTGGGTATAGTACCACACGTGATCCGCAAAATACACAGGCACGTTGACTGACACTTCCTGCCAGGCTGGCTTTGTTGCAATCAATGGTCCGTTCATTTGCTCCGGCCACCGATACCTGTTTTTGTCTGTCATCTAATATATGTCCCATAACCTTTTTCAATTAAGAATTCATTATTAACATTTAAACGTATTCATTTATCGTGCCATTAAATTATTTCCTGTTTTTTACGTGCGTTTAACAGCTTTAATACGTTGAAAATGATTGTTGTATAATTTTATTTTTATTGATTTATGTCCCCGTTTGTTTTTGATTTAATTGCTTAAAATCCACGATATCATACATAAATGTAGGACGATTTACTTAAAATGTAGGAATGGGTAGGTACTTAAACCAAATTGACAGCAACACAATAAGTGAAACTGTCAATTAATATTAAGAATAGTGATTTGAAATAGTAATTAGAAATATCTAATTGATGATAGTCTTTTTGAGCAATGCCATCCGAAATTATCCGGTTTAATTATTCAAAAGGAAGAACCCGGGACTGCTATTATTTAGAGAATTGTTAACTAACACCTTTTTCAACAACCCCGGGTTCTTTGAATTACAACTGAAATTCAACTTTCTCTTCCAGACAAGTTCTGTCGATATGATCAAGGAAAGCATCTAAAATTTGTTTTACCAAATTGGCACCACCATTGTAACCTGTTTTTGCAAAGTAGTTATGTCCCGGACGGTCGGCAATAGGGAATCCAAAACGAACAAATGGAGTGTTTTCATCGCGTGCTATGTATTTACCATACGTGTTACCAATCAACAAGTCTACACCTTCTTGTTTAATCCATTGGTGCATCCGGAACATGTCGGCCAACTCTCCACATTTGAATTTTGCTTCAGGAATATCTTTTAGTATCTCAGGGATCTTTTCTAAGAAATATTTGCTTGGGGTACCTGATACAATATAGACAGGTTTCATATCCATGCTCACCAGAAATTCAGCAAGAGGAACCAATGTGTCAGGATCGCCCCAAAGTGCAACACGTTTTCCGTACAGATATTTAGCACTGTCCGAAATCAAGTCGATTAGACGTCCACGCTCATCGCTCAAACTTTCAGGTATGGGTAAGTTAGCATGGCGGCTCAATGACATTAGAAAACGGTCGGTAGCTTTGAATCCGATTGGGATATCCAACATTTCGAATTTTACTTTACACTTGTTCTCTAATTTTATGCAAGCATCTTCGGTACTCATTGGACCAAAACCAAGTGTGTATTTACTGTCTCCGGTCAGTTTCAGGTCGGCAATGGTAGTACCACCATCAGGATACATCTTGTAATGTCCATTAAGGGGAGTGTCTAACACACCTGTCATATCCGGGAACATAATGGTGCGGGCTTCCATAACCGAAGTCAACCGTTTAATTTCACCCATATCCGAAGGCTCCATCCAACCGGCAACAAGGTTAATCACGTTTCGTTTCTTTGGAGTTGCTGTGGAGAAAAACTTCACCATGGCAGCTACCTGATTCGAATATCCGGTTATATGAGTTCCTACATAACTTGGAGTATTACAATAAATTACATTTTTCCCTTCGGGAATTAATCCATCTTCGTTGGCTTTAGATACGATTTGAACCAGGTCATCCCCAATTGTTTCCGATAAACAGGTAGTATGAACTGCAATCACTTCAGGATCATAAACTGTGAACATGGTATCAATCGCCGAAACAAGGTTGGCGGATCCACCGAATACAGAAGATCCTTCTGAAAATGAACTGGTACCGGCCATGATTGGTTCGCGGAAGTGACGTGACAAGGCACTACGGTGGTATGAGCAGCATCCTTGTGAACCGTGACTATGGGGAAGACATCCGTGAATGCCTAATGCTGCATACATTGCCCCTATGGGTTGGCAGGTTTTGGCCGGGTTAATGGTCAATG
>Ga0302210_10001196_pt1 | contig 11112 bp, 9 predicted proteins | sample II_Fen_E3_2_FD_198793 | JGI IMG/M metagenome (GOLD analysis project Ga0302210, IMG submission 198793) | Peat permafrost microbial communities from Stordalen Mire near Abisko, Sweden - II_Fen_E3_2 | ecosystem: Environmental > Terrestrial > Soil > Wetlands > Permafrost | place: Sweden: Abisko... | reverse complement strand
TCGCAAGATCCGGAAGTCGCTTTGCCAATTTTTAGCCATCCGGCATTTCAAGGTAGTTACGTTATAAATGCAGCTCAAGGGGTGGGCCTTTCTCATTATTTAATTTATGGGCAGCTTAGCCGCTTAGCTGGAGCGGATGCGGTTGTTTATCCTAATTTTGGTGGACGTTTTTCTTTTAGTGTTGCAGAATGCCAGAGTATCGTAGCGGGGACGCAGGATGCTATGGGGCATCTGAAACCAATTTTTCCAGCTCCCGGTGGTGGGATGACCTTGGATCGAATTCCTGAGTTAATGAAAGTTTACGGGAACGAAGTTCTGTTTTTGATGGGAGGCGGACTTTTTAAACCGGGGCGCAGTTTAGCGGATAATTGTAAGGCTTTTTTGGCTCTGGTTGAACAAGCTTCAGCAGAAAAATAATTTTAAATCGGTAAAAATATATAGTTGTGATAAAAGTTTATAGGGGGATTTGGAATGATTGTAGAATATAAAGGTGATTATACCTGGGATAATGTAAATGTTTTGTCATACAAGGAACACGGGACGAATTTCAAAAACATTACCCGCCAGGTTTTATTTGATGGCTTGGCCGATATTCCCTGTCAGTTGCGTTATTTTGAAGTACAGGAAGGCGGCTATTCATCCTTGGAACGGCATGTGCATGTGCATCTTGTTTTGATTTTGCGGGGCTGCGGACAAGTTATGCTCGGTGATACGATTCATGATGTCAAAGAAAAGGATATCATTACGATACCATCGAAGACCTGGCATCGTTTCCGGGCGAATGCGAAAAGTCCACTTGGCTTTTTATGTTTAGTGAATGTGGATCGTGATAAAGTGCAATTGCCGACAGCTGAGCAGCTGAGCGAACTAAAACAAAACCCCAGTATTGCCGAATTTCTAGACGTTTAAATTTACCTAATAAGTAGGAGGCGATTTTTTGGCGAAAGAGTTGTTACTTACTTTAGCAGAACAAGCATTATACCAGGATAAAACTGCAATCAAGACAGTTTTACGGCAAAGCAAAACAATTGCTATAGTCGGGCTTTCAGCAGATGCAACGAAAGACAGCTATAAGGTGGCTGTCTACTTACAAGTAGCTGGGTATCGGATTATTCCTGTCAATCCGCGTCACTCTTTTATTTTAGGGGAACGTTCCTACCCGGATTTATACAGCATACCGGAAAAAGTCGATATCGTTGATGTTTTTCGTCCAAGTAAGGATTGCTTGCCGATCGTCGAGGCGACAATTGCCTGTAATATGGCAGTGATTTGGTTCCAATTGGGAATCATAAACAGAAAAGCAATCGATCTGGCACAGCTTGCTGGTTTGACGACGCTTGTAGATTTATGTATAAAAATTGAGGCAGAGCGGTATCACATTGAACCAGCGCAATAGTTTGGTTTGATAGAAATTTTATTATTTTTGCAATAAAAAACGCCGAATCATTTGATGATTCGACGTTTTTATTTATAAAGAAGTGTTTATATCTTCGACGTTGGTAATTGCATTTTTCGTAGTTGGTTTTATATTGATGGTACTATGCTGATAACTGTACGTGAAATAAACAATACAACCAATGCCGCACCAGACAAAAAAGCGAATCCAGGTGTCAAATGGCAGGTTATACATGAGATAACCGCACGAGAGGATAGCGAGTGGTGCAATAATCCAGACAACTGGACAACGGAAGGTGCGATGCAGATCAGGTTTCGTCAGACGCAGCACCATGACGCCAATTGCGGCGATCAAAAAGGCACTGAGTGTGCCGATGTTTGCCATTTCAGCAATCAGACCGATTGGGGCAAATCCGGCAATCAGTGAGACGAATATAGCACCGGCAATTGTTACGATGTAAGGTGTTTTATAACGCGCATGGATTTTACAAATATTTGCAGGCACCATGCCGTCTCTGGACATCGCAAAAAAGATGCGAGCCTGACCGTATAGTAAAACAAGCAATACCGTTGTAATGCCAGCAATGGCACCTACTCCGACAACCGCTGAACCGATATTATAACCAATATAACGTAAGGCAAAGGCAACTGGTTCCGGATTGTTAAGTTCGGTATAAGGTACAACACCGGTTAAGACAGCGGCCACAACGACATATAAAACGGTGCAGATCACCAAAGAACCGATAATGCCGATTGGTAAATCCCGCGAAGGGTCTTTGCATTCTTCGGCTGAAGTTGCTACAGCATCGAAACCAATATAGGCAAAAAATACGATGGCCGCACCGCCGGTGACACCAGAGAATCCAAAAGGCATAAAGGGTTCCCAATTTGCGGTATCAACATTGGGACCAGCTAAGATAAGGAAAATGAATACGGCAATAAGTTTTACAAAAACCAGAATGCGGTTTATTTTCGTGCTTTCTTGTGTGCCACGAACTAAGAGAAAACTCAAGAATAAAGTAATGAAAATCGCGGGGAGATTGATGATACCGCCATCACTAGGCACGAGTGTGAAGGCTGGCGACAATTCGATTCCGACCGATTTAAGCAGACCAATCATATAACCAGACCAGCCTGAGGCTACAGCGCTAGCTGTAACAGTATATTCAAGAATGAGATTCCAACCAACTAAAAAGGCTAAAAATTCACCTAGTGAAGCATACGTGTAAGTATAGGCACTACCTGAAGAGGGAACAATTGAAGCAAATTCTGCATACGCGAGTCCAGCAAAGGCACAGGCAAGACCGGAAATAATAAAAGATAAAATAACAGCAGGACCAGCGTATTTAGCTGCTGCAACACCCGTCAATACAAAAATACCGGTGCCGATTACACAGCCGATGCCGAGTAAAATTAAATCAACGGCACCTAAACTTTTTTTCATGCCTGAATTTTCAGCCATGTTACGCATTTGTTCAATGCTTTTCGTACGAAATAAGTTCATCAATTCAAAACACCTGTTTTCTATAAAGTTAATTTAAGCAATCCATAAAATTATAGTAACTTGCAAGTGTTATGTCAAATCAAAACAGGCTATATTTCTTTATTAATTAAAGAAATATAGCCTGTTTTGATTATTTTATTTTGAATTAATCTTTTAAACGAATGATAATATATAAAATATTAATATGGGGGAGACAATGTTGAGGTGATTTATTTTACCAGATTGAGATAGGATTTGAATTTTTCCACGGATGTGTTGACAACTAATTCTTCAGGGAAAGACAATTCTTTTAGTAAAGCTTGGGCATATGTATGATTGCCAACATCAAGATCAATGTGAGCGTCGCTATCCATAATAATAGTGACATTGTGTTTTTTGCAAAAATTCAACATTGTGGTGGCATTGACATGAGAATTTTGCCGACTGGCCAACGGGTGAAACGAACTGTTGTTCACTTCAAGCAATACGTGATGCTCTTTGGCGGCTAGAACAATTTGTTCATAATCAAGTGGAAAACAGCCATCATCAGGATGTCCGATGATATTGATAAATGGGTTTCGGATAGCACCGATTACAGCACGGGTATTTTGTTCGATATTGCCTGCTTTTAGACAGATATCATGTAAACTAGCAATGGCATAGTCGATTTTGCGCAAGGCCTTTTCCGCTAAATCGAGGCCACCGTTAAAATCTTTAATATTCACCTCAGAACCCATGAGCAGTTCGACATCGTAAGCGCTGCGATCAATTACCTTGAAATTATGAAAGTAGATTTCATGACAAGTCCCAGGCATCAAGGGGGCGTGTTCGGTTATGCCAATGAGCTCGAGGCCTTTCTCTTTTGCGGCACGCGTCATTTCACGAATCGTACTGTAAGCATGACCACTCATAAGGGTATGCATATGTGCATCTAAAATATCTTTCATATATAGGAAGACCTCTTTTCAATTTAAAATATTTAGCAATAAATTTTATTATAGTCCTTATAGCTCAAGAAGTAAAATTGCTGATCTTGCGGGATGATATTATCAAACATTTCATTCTATGATACTATATAGAAAGGACTTTTAAAAAACTTTTTATGGATGTGGTAGAATGGCGAATGAAACAAGTACGACAATGGAAATTAAAAAACTGAATCGCCAGCATGTTTTCAATTTAATTTATCAAAGAAAAAAATTATCGAAACAAGATATTGTCTATGAACTTAAAATGAGTTTGCCAACTGTTACGCAAAACCTTAAGGATTTAAGTAAAATGGGGTTGATCACCAATGCCGGGACATTCGAATCTACCGGTGGCCGGAAAGCGCAGGTACTCATGTGTGTCAATGATCTCAAGCTTGCTATTGGTCTTGATATTACGCGAAACTATATTGGGATTGTCGCAATTGATCTTGCTGGTGATATTTTGGCAACGCAGCGAATTCGTTTTTCTTTTGGCGCGAATGATGAGTATTATAGAAATATTGGGTCTTTTGTTGATGCATTTGTGGCGAGAAATTCATTTGATCAAAAGAAAATAATTGGGGTTGGTATTGCTGTTCCTGCCCTGATTTCAGAAGATGAGTCGGCGGTTGTTTACGGGGCTATTTTACACAATACAGGGACGACTTGTGCGTGCTTTTCTCGTTATATAAACTATCCCTGTATTTTATGCCATGATTCCGAAGTTGCAGGTTTTGCTGAATTTTGGGTAGCAAATGATGTGAAGAATGTCTTTTATATCTCGTTGGGGAATAGTATTGGTGGAGCAATATTTTTTGATAATATGAAATATCTAGGCGATACACGCTGTAGTGGAGAAATTGGGCATATGATTATTGTTCCCGAGGGGAAAAAATGTTATTGCGGACAAAAAGGCTGTTTTGACACATATTGTGCAGCGACCGTTTTAGCGGATACTGCCAAGGGCAGCTTAGAGGACTTTTTCTTCTTATTAGAACAAGGCGAAAAAACGGCTGTAGAAGTTTGGAATGTGTATCTTGATCATCTATCATTGGCAATTCATAATGCGATTATGTTGTTTGATTGTACGATTATTTTGGGTGGTTATATTGGTATGTATATGGAAAAATATAGCGAAGTATTACAAGAAAAAGTTGAAGCGAAAAATCCTTTCAAAATGAATAAAAGTGTCATTAAGATCTGCCAATATAAAACAGAAGCAATTGCCGCCGGTGCGGCGTTACGCCATGTTGAACGATTTATTAAGGCGATTTGAAAAACAGAAACCTCGAATAAACAGTTGATTTGTAGAAACTGTTTATTCGAGGCTTTTTTATTGCGCAAAAGGAAAGTATTGAGATTGACGAGTCAATTTTCTCTTGCTATGATTTATTACGAATAACATTTGTAAAAGTACTTTATATATGTTGTTAAAAAGCTAAAAATATGTAAGTTGAGGGTCGAAGAATGTGAGGTCAGTTTGAAAAATGAAATGAAAGGGGTATACATATGTAAATATGAACATAAAAATATGTAAATGGAAATATTCAGAAAACATTAAATAATGCGGTTTCGGGAGAACTTACTTTTGTTTGGCACGAGGCTTGCAATATAGAAAGGCAGGAGGGCGAATCATGAGAGAGAAAATCCAAAATCTTATTGCAGAAGAAAATCATAATGAACCGTATACTGATACAGAACTTTGTAAACAGCTATTCGTGAGTCGTGAGTATGTAACATTACTTCGCAAAGAATTGAAAATTTTGGATTCAAGAGAAAGAAAACAAGATTACATCTGCGAGAAAATCAGAAATTTACTTCTAAATAATAAGGGTATTTCTAATTTAGAATTACAAAATATGCTGCAAAAACAAGGATATTCAATATCAAGTTACTTATTGCATAAATATATGAAAAATGTGAAATTACAGAGCATTCGTGCAGACCTCATCGGGGGGTTACCACAAGAAAGCACTTCTTCTGAAACATTGGAAAAATCATATCAGGCATTTGAAAATTTAGTCGGTACGGGCGGGAGCCTGCAGACTCAAATTCAGCAGGCGAAGGCAACGATGCTGTATCCACCACATGGACTGCATTGTTTGATTGTTGGTGAAACCGGTGTCGGTAAGAGTGAACTGGCTGAAGCGATGTATCGCTTTTCTATTGAGGCGGAATGTCTGCCACAAACAGCACCGTTTACTATATTTAACTGTGCAGATTATGCTGAAAATTCACAACTTTTAATTACACAATTATTTGGCTGTGTAAAAGGAGCTTATACGGGTGCAGTAACAGAACGCCGGGGTCTCATAGAACAAACGGATGGGGGAATTTTATTTCTTGATGAGGTACATAGATTATCTTCGGAAGGCCAGGAAATGTTGTTTCAACTGATTGATAAGGGACATTTTCGTAGATTGGGCGAGGCCGATGCTGTAAGGCAGGCAAATGTGCAGCTAATTGCTGCAACCACGGAAAATATTGAAACGAGTTTGCTTATAACGTTTAAGCGGCGGATACCCATGCTGATCAATATACCATCCTTAGTGGATCGTCCTTTAATAGAAAGACTACAGTTGATTCAAAGATTTTTTGGGTACGAATCAGCACGTATGAATGCACCGATGCAAGTTGCCCTTGATGTCATCAAAGCATACCTTCTTTATGAATGTAAAGGTAACATTGGTCAACTTAAGAGTGATATTCAAGTGACTTGTGCTAAGAGCTTTCTGTCATACGTAACTAAAAAAGAAAAAATTGTTAAAGTTGATTTGCCGAATTTAAGTCTGTATGTAAAAAAGGGTTTGCTTAGAATTCAGAGCAATCGTCAAGAATTAGATGCCTTAGTCTGGAAAGATTTTCATTTCGAGCCCAAGCTTTGTCAGGAGCCAATCTCGATGGAAGACGATGTTTATAGTTTTCCTAAAGAATTTTATGGATACATTGAACAAAGACATACCACATATGTTAGTCAAGGGATGGATGCGCAGCAAATCAAACAGTTAATAGGTGATGAGATTGAACAAAAACTACAAAATGTCATTGTGCATATTAAGCATCGTTTAACGCCGCTTACGCTCGCTGAAGTTTCTAAAGTCGTCGGAAATGAAGTCATATATCTGGCACAAGATATTTTGCGAGTGGCAGAAAATGAGCTAGGGAAATTGGATGAATCGCTGGTATATTGTTTGGCCATACATTTAAATGCTACCTTTACTAGACTCAGCCAGGGAACGAAAATTATCAATCCTAATTTAGAGGATATTAAAAAGAAATTTCATGTAGAATATGCAGTTGCCGCAAAAATGGTAAATGTGATTCGCGAGAAATACCAAATAGATTTGCCGGATGATGAAATTAGTTATATTGCTTTGTATTTACATGGGAATGAGCGAGAAGATGAAGGTAATGTCGGTATTGTTGTGGCAACACATGGTAATGTGGGTAGTAATATGCTGGAAATTGCCCATAAACTGCTCAATGTAACACATGGAAAATCATTTAATATGAGTTTTGAAGAAAGCCCACACGATGCTTTAGAACGACTAATGGCGGTTATAGTGAGCGCGGATGAAGGCAAAGGTGTCTTAATCATGGTAGATCTCGGATCTTTGCTAACGTTTGGTGAAATTATTCAGACGAGGACTAAAATAAAAGTTGAAACGATTGGCCGCGTGGATACGATGATGGTGATTGAAGCGTTGCGACGTAGTATTTTACCAGGAACACATTTAACAGAACTGATTTCTGATATTGAAAAATTAAACTATATTTTTCCTAAAATGAGAGCACAACCACAAACTATTTTGCGACAAAAGGCCATTATCACAATTTGCTTTACGGGTGAAGGGGTTGCACTTTACTGCCAGAAACAAATGAAAAAAATGTTTGGTGATCGATTACAGAATATTGCTTTTTTAAATGTGGGAATGATTGGTCGGCATGATATTTATAAACAAATTCAGCAAATTCTGATGCAATATGATGTCATAGCGATGGTTGGCAGTGTTGATCCACATATACAAGGGATACCTTATATTTCTATGAGTGAACTTTTATCGCAGCCAGATGGTAACGGCAGTGTTGAGTATCTTTTAAATGAAGCAATGAATCCAGTAGTACTGATTGAACAAAAGCAGGTTACAGTACCAGCTGTTGTAAAGAAAATGAAAATTCTTATGTTAGAAAATGAACATTATACAAAAGCAGAGATCTTGAAAAAAATGTGTAATATCTTGATGGCAGAGCAGTATGTAAAACAAGGCTATACAGAAGCTGTTTTTGCCAGAGAAAAAATGGGATCTTATTTAATTAATGAGAAGGTTGCATTACCGCACGCAGATAGTTCTTATGTAAATGAATCAGTCATCATACTTGCGAAGTCCAATACAGGGATCACTTGGGCTGATAAAAAATCAACGAAGATCATATGTTTGTTGGGACTCGACATTAATGGTAAAGATGGTGTGCGGTATTTATATCAGCGTTTCCAAAATAATGAAGTTATTCGAAAAATTGAAGAAGCAGATACAGAAGCAGAATTAAGGGAGGCATTGATTTATAATGCAAATTAAAATAGATGAAGATTTAATCATATTGGGGCTCAAAGGAAAAGAAAAAGAAGAAATTTTATCCCAAATGGCGGATAAGCTTTTTGAGTGTGGTTATGTGAAAGACAGTTATAAAAGTGCTGTAATTGCCCGAGAGCAGGTATTTGCTACAGGATTGCCGACAGCCAGCTATGGAGTTGCAATTCCTCATACCGATATTGTTCATGTAAATGAGCCGACAATCTGCGTGGCAAGGTTTGAACAAGCGGTTGACTTTGTCATTATGGGGGAAGAAACAGAAACGATCTCAGTAAAGCTGGCCTTTATGATGGCAATGAAAGAACAGCACGCTCAGCTTGGGGTATTACAGAAACTCATGGCAATTTTACAAGACCAGACTGCCCTGGCTTATTTGGCTGAGGAAACGAATAAGAGAAATATTAAATCGTTTATGTTAGACAAATTAGGCATTGAAGAGAAATAAGCAGTTTTATATAGAAAAACTGTTTATATAATTTTATGAACGGAAGGAGGTGATCATGGTGGATAGACAAAAAATCGTCTTAGTTGCTTGTGGCACAGGCATTGCTACTTCAACTGTTGTAGGACAAAAAGTGGAAACTTTATTGGCTGCCAATCATGTTAATGCAAAAGTTATTCAGTGCAAAATTACGGAAGTAGGAAGTTATGAAGATCAAGCGGATCTTTTAGTAACAACTACCATTTTATCAAGAGCTTATAAAATTCCTGTAGTAAAGGCTGTAAATTATTTAACAAATATCAATCCAGGCAAAATTGATCAGGAAATTCTTGCTGCATTAAAATAAAATATATGGATATTTACGGAAAATGTGGGAATAATCATTTTTAAAGGTCTAATTTAAGTATAGTAGGAGGAAATAATATGTTATTAGAGTCCGTACAATTTATTTTGAACTTAGGGCCTACTGTTATGTTACCAATCGTAATTACCTTGATCGGTATGGCATTTGGACAAGGTTTCAAAAGAGCATTTCGATCTGGGATAACAATTGGTGTTGGTTTTGTTGGTATTAATCTGGTAATTAATTTACTTGTAACCAATTTGGGCGGTGCGGCACAACAAATGGTTACAAGATTTGGGTTAGTTTTGAATATTATAGATGTTGGCTGGCCGGCGGCAGCAGCAATAACATGGGCTTCGCCAGTGGCTGCCATCATGATTCCAATTTGTATGGCTGTTAATATTGTTTTGCTAATAACAAAATGTACTGATGTAGTCGATATTGATATATGGAATTATTGGCATTTTGCTTCAGCCTCAGCAACGGTTTACGTGTTGACAAGCGGCAATTGGCTGCTTGCGATTGTAGCAGGTATTTTATATGAAATTGCTGTTTTAAAAATTGCTGATAAAACAGCACCAATGGTTCAGAAATTTTTTGGACTTGATGGTGTGTCTTTACCAACTGGTTCAACAGCTGCTTGTGGTCTTATCGGTATACCTATCGTTAAACTCGTACAAAAAATTCCTGGAATTAAAAATTTGAAAGCCGATCCTGATACGATTCAGAAACGATTTGGTATTTTTGGTGAACCGTTGATGATGGGACTTATTCTTGGTATGTTGCTGGGAATTCTTGCGGGTTATGGATTGGATAAAATCTTACAAATTGGTGTTTCCATGGCGGGTGTTATGTTCTTAATGCCACGGATGGTCAAAATATTGATGGAAGGGTTAATACCTGTTTCAGAATCTGTTAGAGAGTTTTTACAAAGCAAGAATTTTGGTAAAGACAGGAATCTTACAATTGGGTTAGATGCGGCAGTGGCCGTAGGTCATCCTGCTGTAATCGCAACGGCACTGGTATTGGTTCCTATTACATTGTTTTTAGCTGTTCTTTTACCAGGGAATCAAGTGCTTCCGTTTGGTGATTTGGCTACAATCTGCTTTTATGTTGCGTTTATAGTTGGTGCAGCACGGGGCAATATCGTTCACTCTGTTATCGCTGGGACAATTGTTATGGGACTTGGCTTGTTAATGGCAACCAATATAGCTTCCTTCCATACGCAAGCAGCACTTTTGGCACACTTTAATATGCCAGAGGGAACAGCAATGATTTCAAGTTTAGATATGGGTGGTAACTTCTTAAACTGGATCGTAATTAAAATATTCCAATTAATATAAGTTGAAAAGGGTTTATCAATAGACTTAGTGTGAAACAAATATAAGTTTTAAATTTTTGAGCAGGTCAAAGAGTACTTTAAAGCTATCCAATTGGTAGTTATGCAGCTGGAAAGTACTCTTTAACCTCTTGGTATAAATAAAGGATAGGAAGTGCTGAAGATGAAAGCAGCAGTAATTTATGGAACGGGTGATATCCGTTACGATGACATCAAGGATCCAGAGTGTGGAATAGATGATGTTATTATCAAAGTAAGTGCTTGTGGGATTTGTGGTTCAGATAGTCCGCGTATTTTACAAAACTGGAAATATCCGGTGCCGGGGGTACCGGGACATGAATTTGCTGGTACAATTGTTGAAACCGGTGCAAATGTTAAAGAGTTTTCGTTAGACGAAGCCGTGGTTGCTCAGCCATTGATTCCGTGTGGAGAATGTATTAATTGCAAATCAGGATTTTATTCTGTTTGTGATGATATCACGATGCTTGGTGCTGATGTCCCCGGGGGATATGCCCAATATGTTAAAGTTCCCGCAGCGAATGTTTTGCGT
>Ga0302210_10001192_pt1 | contig 11135 bp, 10 predicted proteins | sample II_Fen_E3_2_FD_198793 | JGI IMG/M metagenome (GOLD analysis project Ga0302210, IMG submission 198793) | Peat permafrost microbial communities from Stordalen Mire near Abisko, Sweden - II_Fen_E3_2 | ecosystem: Environmental > Terrestrial > Soil > Wetlands > Permafrost | place: Sweden: Abisko... | reverse complement strand
CAAACATGCCAAATCCAGTGCTTGCGCATTCTTTAGCATCCGCTTCGAGTATTGCCCATATCATGGTGCAAAAATACGGACAGGCATTGCCGCTTTATCGGCAAGAAAAAGAATGGAAAGACCTCGGCCTTGAGCTTACTCGTTCCACTCTTGCCAGTTGGATTATGCGAAGCAGCCGAGACTGGCTTATGCCAGTCGTGGAACTTTTGCATAAGAAATTGCTTGAAGAAACGTATATACATGCGGATGAAACGCCTGTAACCGTTATGAAGGAACCAAATCGGAAAAATACATCGGTTTCCTACATGTGGGTTTATGCCAGTGGGAAATACGGAGCGAAACATGCCATTCGTATTTTTGAATACCAGCCAGGACGGAATGGAAAATATCCACAGGAATTTTTGCAAGGATTTCGATATTATTTACATACTGACGCCTACGCAGGGTACAATAAAGTAGCCGATGTCACGAGATGTTTATGCTGGTCACATGTACGTAGAGATTTTGTTGATGCTTTGCCACAAGGCTTGAATGATGAAGAAACGACTCTAACAAAAGCAGGTATTGAACAAATCAATCAACTCTTTTATATGGAGAAAAAATTCGTATCTCTCGAAGCCGAAGAACGGAAAGAACAGCGTCTTTTGCAGGAAAAACCTGCACTAGAGGCTTTTTGGTTATGGATTGAAACGAATAAAGACAAAATAGCACCCAAATCGAAATTGCGCAAAGCCATGAACTATGCCGAAAACAATAAAAAGGGTCTAGAAGCTTTTCTAGAAGATGGGAATTGCAACCTTTCGAATAATTGGGCAGAAAACAGTATCCGACCTTTTACAATCGGACGCAAAAATTGGCTGTTTAGTGGCAGTCCAAAAGGCGCCGCAGCAAGTGCAACTATCTATAGCCTTATAGAAACATGCAAGGCTAATAAAATAAACGAATACAACTATTTGAAATATCTGTTTGAAACGCTTCCGAATATCCCGTTTCTGAGAGAGCCCCAACTTTTAGAAGACCACCTTCCGTGGAGTGAAAAAATACAGAAAATCTGTAAATAAGCGTAGCAGTCGTTCGATATATATTCATATTCTGAGTATACATCGACGGCTGCTATTTTTATATACACTGTTTTGTTGTACGCTTACAGTTATTCTACGATTGCCATCATATACAAAAAAATCTTTTGCATCATTTTGCACTATACTAGGGATATCATTATTAGCTAATCCCTTTTCAAGAATATTTTTAACCAAATTTAACATAGCTGATTCACCTACTTCTTCAAAGAGCAAATTTATTGCATCCTTTTCATCCATAGCAACTGAACCAAGTCTGGGATTATCTGTCCATATTTTTAAATTTTTAATTGGCATCTTATAATATTCATTAATTTTATATTCCATATGCAACTTCATCTTCTTCCTTAAAGATATGCTTATCACAATTAAAACTATTTTCATTCTCTAATAGACTATTCTTCTAAATTAGATTCTGTCCTTTTCTCGCATCCTGCCCTTTAATATAAACATTTAACCAGCTTTTCTCATCTAGTCCATCAGGACAGCCTTGTATTATACTTTGCTCTGTAGGATATAGACCAGCTTGATAACCAGCATCTAGCGATTTTTTAGTAATCTTAATTTTTTCTATTTCCGAATTTGAAAGTTCCTCTGCATTAGCGAATAAAGCAATTGGTAAAATTCCCCCATCATACTGTTTAACATAATTACCTTGCATATCCACTACAATAGGTGCTTGTCCTGAATATTCAATAACATAACCATTCACACCCGGTATATTCCACCATTTTTCCATAATTATAATCTCCTCCGCGTAAAAGTTTTGTATTAACTGATAATCGCGCATTATGGCCAACCAATTTGATACAGCATTGTAACTTCTCTCAGCTTCAGTTCTTTGTATATTTGTTATTTCAAGTTCTATACATATTCGCTGTTATAAATCATCGAGTAATAAGTCCTATTTAGCCCCCTAACGAAGTTGGAGTCCAACCCACTGATGATATATAATAAATATAGGGGGGAATGGACATGCGAGGGAAAAATTATACGAAAGAATTTAGAGAAACAGTATTGCAAGAGGCTAATGAAACAAATAATATAGCCCAAGTTGCTCGCAGACATGAGATATCGCCTAAAACAATTTATAGCTGGAAACAACAAGCAAAACATAAAGCATGGGCCGTCACAGCACCAAATTCGAAAAAAATAATAACCTATACACCTACGGCTCAGGAATTTAAGGAATTAGAAACTCAAAATGGTCAACTTAAGACCTTGCTAGGAGAAAAAGATCTTGAAATTGCCATCATCCGTGATATATTAAAAAAAGCTCAGCCCGGCTATCGGACAAAATGATTATTGCCGATGAATGGATCAGTCGGGGATATATGTCCATATTGGTACTCAAAATCATTGGTATAGCAGAATCAACATACTATTACCATAGACACACAGTGCCGCAGAGAGAACCTGTGGTTCCAAATACTCATGTTGGCAGACCGATCCTCGGATATTCTTTAAATAACGCTAGTAAGCGGGTTAGCGATGAGCAAATCAAAGAATGGTTAACAGAGCTCGTTTTAGGTGAAGAAGGTGCCTACGGTTACCGAAAATTAACAAAATGTTTAAAGCTACAGTATCATTTGTTTATCAACAAGAAAAAGGTCTATCGGCTATGCAAGGAACTGCAGGTATTGAAAAAGCAACGAGAAATCAAGGATAAGCATCCTCGTAGATTAGCACGTAATCGCATCATAACTAATGTAGATCAATTGTGGGAGATTGATATCAAGTATGGCTACATTGCTGGCGAAAATCGTTTTTTCTACCTTATGTGTCTGATTGATGTTTACGACCGCGTGATTGTCGATTACCATATCGGTTTAACTTGTGAAGGCAAACACGCTGCGTATATAGTAGAGCGTGCGTTATGGAAACGCAAATTAGTAAATCGTTCAATGCGTCCGGTGATTAGAAGTGATAACGGTCCACAGTTTATTAGCAATGCCTTTGAAAATGCCTGTGAAGCCTTAAACGTTGAACATGAGCGTATACCACCCAAGACGCCGAATCTTAACGCTCACATAGAATCATTTCATAGCATATTAGAAAGAGATTGTTATGCTAGAAATGAATTCGCTAGTTATACTGGAGCATATAAAATAGTAACTGAATTTCTAGACTTTTATGTTAACCGCTATTTACATGGTAGCTTAAATGATATGCCGCCAGCTTGTTTTCATGATAGAGTAGTAAATATGGGCATAAGACCTTTTACAGTAAATGTATAATGTTCTCATGATTTATGAAATCCTGCGAAATAATGAGCTATTCTATGATACCGCTTCAATTATAGACAGTGACTCCAATATTGGGGGTTTGAACCGAGTCTTTGTTATCTGTAAGAAACATTATTTTATTCCTCCATTTATCTATATAATTGTTAAAGATCAGTTGTAAAAGGATTGCTCCTTTATAGATTGTCTTTTTAGTGATTACACTCTAACACAAGGTTCATCATGATAGATTTTATTTTACAACTGACCTTTATTTTTTGCGTTTCATTTATAGTCACTAAAATCAATTTTTTCTTCGGCAATATTATAAATATCAATTCGATTTTCGACATCAATTTTATTAACAAGCCACCCTCTAAGCGAGCAAATTTTTATAAAATCATCAATTCGATTTACACCATTTATTTCTTTTAATGTGACTATAATTCCAAATTTTATACCCTTTCCATATTTTTTATCCAAACGTTCTTTTGTTTTCAAACTCACGCCCCAAAGACCTTTATCATATACCATTTTAGGACGATTTTTCTCTGTGAATATTTCACGAATATGTTTTATGTTATCCCATTTTCTAAATAATTTTCTAGCATCTTCTTCCAATGTGAAACATTCTGTTCCATCACTTTGATAATTATTGTTTATTGATTTTATTCCTTTTTTATTTAATCTACCAAAGGATATATCAAGTTCTGTGTTCGTGTAATCGACACCTTGATTTCTAGAACAACATGGAAAATAACATAAAGTAGCTTTTGCAATAAATGGATGCTTATCCTTACTTATCGGTACTGGAATGTTATAGTTATAGGTGTCATATTCTTCTGAAACACCTGATAAAACAAATTGTATCTCATCATCTGGGCAGCGAACAACGTCATCTATTTTCAGCGGAACTATGCCATGTCCAATAAGAGAAGCGTCTATTTCTTGTTTTCCCCAACCAGTTGATGAATTAATTATTAAGGCTTTGGCCACCTCTCTGCTTAAACCCAAAATATCGATTAAGTAAGACATCTTTCTCGATATCCACGGAGCAGCAAAAGAAGTTCCTTTCACAAAGGCTTCGCCTATTGGAGTGCAAACACTCATTAGTTTACTCCCATCACCACCATAATAACTAATATCAGGTTTTGTGAAAAATGATAAAACTGGACCAGTTCGAGTATATGAGGCCGGATGTTTATCAAAATCAACGGCATTAACCACTAAAGAATTTATAGAATCAGCTGGAGCACCAATCGCTTTAGGTCCTTTTTCTGTTGCACTTTTATTAGTTCCAGCAATAATAAATATCACATCGTTTTCATATTGAATTTTATCTAATATTGCTGCTTCAGGTGAAATAAAGTTTGGATTTATTTCAAGTTTAGATCCAAGTGATAAATTCCAAACTTTAATATCTTTATTTGATGATATTATTTCATTTATCTTTCTTAAAATTGCAAATGAACTAAACTTAATTCCAGCAGCAACACCAAAATGTCTTACACGAAATCTACCACAACCATCATCTAACTGAGGATTGAATGATGGTCCGTCTACTATAATGGATGAGACTGCAGTTCCATGTTCATAGTCGTTTGGTGATAGTGGAATATCTTCAGGTAACATGTTTGTAAAGTCAACCCATTCGGAAAAATAAACATTTTTATTAAACATAGTATCAATTACACCAATAGTTGGTTCATTGTTAGGAGAAGGAATAGAAATTCTAACCTTATCACAAAAATCAAAATCAACTTTACTGAATTGTGTTATATCAGTAACCGCCATAGATATTAAATATGGTGCTTTCTGCTTTAAACGAGCAAATTCATCAGGTCGCAATAAAATCGTTGTATCATCCATCACTCTAGCAAATTGTAAACTTATACCTATTTTTTCCATAAGTTTTTTTGCTTTAACATCGGTTTTATATATAGTAATAATAGAGTCATCTTTCAAGTCTATATCATCAACTAATACATCTAATTTTTCAACATAAAATGCATCTACTATAACTTTAAGAAAAGTAGTTTTGGGGATGTCTAATGACGAAAATGGTATTTTCTTTGAATTTATTTTTTCTATTATGTCATGAGATATTATTCCTGCAAATTTTTCTTTTAATATGCGAATACATATATTTAGACGTTGAATTGACTCATCTATGATCTCCATAGACACATAATGTGTAATTATGTGTTTTGGATGTCCCTCACTTGTAAATCTGGCACCAACTATAGAGCTATTTGCAGTAATACTACTGCCTTTAGATAGCAGCCCGTGTATCCTATTACTTTTAGCTGCAACTTTATTGTAATATACACTAATCAATGCACCAGGAAATATATTTTCTCTCAACCAAAAATGTTTTAATTCCACTAATTTATTTTGGAGTTGCTCCAATTGCGAAACTTCAACAAATTTTCCGACAGGCAGATTAGGTGCTCCCACTTTTGAATCACTTAAGGCTTGTTCAAAATGTCCTTTTAATTGTAATAAATTATTCATTCGCAATTACTCCTTTAATTCTCGAGATACCTGACTTTTAGAAACACCTGTTAAAATTTCGATTTCTCTAACTGTAAATCCATTGTTTTGCATATCCTTTAAATTGATTTCTGCAATGCGGGGTTTATTTACAGCATTATAAAGTCTCTTTAGGTAGTCATACTCATTATTAGGATCACTGAAAGCTAATGATGTTTTTATAAGATTTTTCAACTCACCTGGATAAGGAATTTGGCTCATGCAACTAAGAATTTTTCTAAACAGCCTCATATTTCTGCCAACAAATTTAAATTTTATTAATAATTCATTCAATAAAACCTCACCAATATCCATTAAATCTTCTTGCCTATAACTACCAAAATCTATAATAGAATCAAATCTTCTTATCAATGCTTTATCAAAAGATTTATATAAGTTAGTAGTTGCAATCAATATTATATTATCATTTAAGCTATCTAATCCCTTTAATACTGAAGATGTCGCTCTTCCCATTTCACGCAAATCATTTGAATTAATTCTATCAATAGCTATGGCATCTATCTCATCAAACAAAACTATAAATTTTTCAGGATGTGGTACATTACAAATTTCAGTGAAAAGACTTGATATATTTTTAGATGTTTGTCCAAGCTTGCTATCTACAATTGAATCAAAATCCACTACAAATAATTCTCTTTCAAGTATGCGTGCTATTTGTTTTGCAGTTTCCGTTTTTCCGGTTCCTGGTGGTCCCTCAAATAAAAATTTATTTACACCTGCATTACGACTAATAGCATTTACAATTCCTAAAACACTATCTTTTATAGCATCTGGTAATGGAAGAGAGTCCGTATTAATATCTATTCGCTTGAAAAACAAATGTTTAGTCTCATCCATTTGTGGAGAAAATGTATTTGTGTCTGATAAAAGTGCCATAATATACTCGGAAAGTTGGTAATTATTTATTTCGTCAAAATATCTTGCTATTTCGTATGCTTCGTTTCTAAAAGCAGCATCATTTTTTTCAGCATGATATTTTATTAAGTTTAAAACATTCTTTTTCTTCATTTTATCCACCTCCGATTATATAGTATCACACCTGGGACACAAAGTAAATATTAGGGACATAAAAATCATTTTAAAGGTTTTACATATTTATTCACGAAGAATGCTTAACTCATCTTTACTTTATAAACATTAGTATTATTGCCCTATATTATCAACCATTACACGTAAAATAATATGCATAGAACATTTTTCTTAAAAATTTAATTTTATAGCGAAAAAGGCTACACCAGCGTCGATTTTGAAAGAGCCTTTTCCTAGTTGTAACCCCATCCAGTTCATTTCAAGGAAGGTACCCCCACAAAAGCAGCCTAATATTATTAGATCATTATTCATTACCCTTAAAGTGACAATTCTATTCCGTTATTTATATAAAGATTCAATTAATTTAAAAATTTCCTCAACAGTTTGCATTTGAATAACATTAGCAAATAGCGAATCTTTTTGTTTTTCATCATGTATAAATGCAATTTCGTTTTCCAGAACACCTTTTTCTATTAATTTTTCTTTAATATCATCATAAACATTAAAACCTTTTTCCGGTGTCTGCTCCCATACGTTAAAAATGTTTTTAACACAATGATTTACCTTACTTGCAGGGTCATCGGGTAAATTGGGATTAATAAGCCGCTACTCCAGAGCTAGTTTTCTCCCATCATTCGTGACAAGAAGCATATTATCTTCATCGGGCTCAACTTTACGCTTGCAAATGTTTTCTGCACGCTCCGCAAAAACGTCAACCATACGCGTCTTACTGCGGAACCCTTTTCCTTCTGAGGTAAGCTCAAGAGCCGTTGTTGTTTTACAAAAAGCTGCAGCCCAGGCATCAAAATAAGAAAGTCCGGCTCTTTTCAATCTTTGCGGTTGTAAATAACGTTGCATTGTGAAAAGTTCTGTCATTGAATTAGAAATGGATGTACCCGTTGCAAAAACAATGCCTTTTTCATTCGCAATTTCATTTAGATATCGACATTTTTCATAAAGATCATTGGTTTTTGAGCAACCGTTATTGTAACACCTGCAACTTTTTGCATCTTAGTTACAGAATGCCAATGGGGACGTGTCTATTTTGTCAGCTTTTTCAATATTATAATCGTACCCTAAATCAAGACATTTCCTGAACATGATTATAATAAATCTACTATACTGAAATTCTGAAAGCGGATTATATCCCTGTGCGCAGCCGACTATGTTACTGTCGCTTTTGGATTACCACTATCTTGTGATTTTCCTTCAATATTCTATACAGCGGTTATGTTTGCGTACCGAACATGTATATTTCTTTGTGCCCATCGTGCTGTTTTCAAAATCCCCACCCTAATAAATTCAAAATATAGATTTAAAAATCATTGGCTTATTACGCCTTGTAACATGCGCCTTAACCACCTGCAAAAAATCTCTGAAAACGAAAAAAGGCTCTCCCCGAGGGGAGAACCTTGAATTATTAATTTGGTGACACACCGGGGAATCGAACCCCGAACCTACTGATTAAGAGTCAGTTGCTCTGCCAGTTGAGCTAGTGAGTCGTAAAAATGCTTTTTAATGTTATGAACATTTTTTTGCATTAAGGCATAATCAGTTCACTGACTACGTTGACTATATTACCAGTTATAGGTAACTTTGTCAAGCGCCAGCCAGCTGAATTGCTAAAATTGAAAACTACTAAATCTTGACGGATGATTTGCGCAAAGGATGCAAAATTACATTGCACAAAAGCCGCTTACTTTATCTTAAATATCTCATAGGTTGCCAGCGTAAATTTTATCTGCCAATAAGCCTTCAACGGAAGCTTTTTTTCAAGAAGAGTGATGACTTTCAAGGTTCCACCATGAACCGTTAATAAAACATTTTTTATTTCTTTTTGTCTTGCAACTTCACTTTTTAACTCATTCCAGGCAGTTTTCACCCGCTCATAAAAATCCATAAAACTTTCGCCGCCCGGCAGACAGTAATGTTGCCAATCGTCGCCCCAAGCTTTCCATTCTACAGGATATTGTTTTTCAATCGTCAAATAATGCAAGCCCTCCCATTCACCAAAATTCAATTCACGAAAGCGATCCTCTATTTTTAGTACCTGTCCGCTCGTAATGATTTTTGCTGTTTCCAATGTGCGTATGGATGGACTTGCCCATATTTCATCAAATTTAACATAGGCTAATTCTTCTTTTAATGTTATACATTGCTTACGGCCTGTTTCGTTCAGGCAAATATCCGACCAACCGAAATATACCTTGCGTCGATTATATTCTGTTTCTCCATGACGAACCACATAAACATTCATGATAAGAGCCCCTGTCTTGCAAGACCTGAAAAAAGAAGCATGACCAAAATTTCACCAAGTTCATTACCAGCACCAAGTGTATCACCCGTCATGCCGCCTAGTAACCTTACTATATACCACTTGTAGCATAAAGCAAAGCCTAGACTGGCGAAATAAAGTATACTGCCACAAAGAATCCCATTCATGACTAGAATAAAGAAACCGCCTAAAAATAAGCTTTGATAGAGATTTATAGTTTTGATCTTGCCGATAAACAAATTGCCCAGGCCTTCTTCTCGTGCATATTTCGCTCGCATAAGAATTGGATTCAAAGATCTTGACAGTATAGGTGCAGAAAGCAAAGCCAGAATCGTTTGATGCAGATCCAGCGAACTTAGACAGGCAAAACGCAAGATAAAATCCAGTCCAACTGCCACAGCTCCATTTGTTCCAATTCGGCTATCATGCATAATTTCTAAAATGCGTTCTCGGCTGCGGCCAGAAAATATTCCATCGCAGGTATCCGCAAGACCATCGAGATGAAAAGCTCCCGTCAGGCAAACGTTTGAAATCAGTACTAAAGTTATAGCCACGTTTTGGGCAAATAGCTGATAAGCTAAAGCAAAAAATATAACATTTAATAGGCCCAGTAAAAGGCCAACAATCGGTAAATAACAAATACTGCGCGGAAAATCTTCTATTTTAACCGTAAGCTGTGTATAGATGGGGATTCTTGTAAAAAATTGAATCATTAAGATACATGCCTTCATTTTTTCACCTGCTTCTATTTTATAATGCTTCGCCAATGGTTTTGCCAACCTGCTCTTCAAGTTCCGCCATTTTAGCCACATGCCAAACTGCATTCATCATCGTTTTTAACATTACGATAAATAAAACAGCCCCCGTTCCTTCACCTAAAGCTAAGTCTGCGCGAATGGGAACATCGTCTGATTCAATCCCCCCCAGAGCCAAAGCATAAAACATTCCCGGTTCGCGTGACAAATGGGAAGCAATACCAAAATTCGCAACGCTTGCATCCATTTGTACCGCACAGGCAAAAGCGACAGCTGTAATAAATCCATCTAATACAAATGGCATATTTTGCTGCCGACATTCTATCATAGCTCCACAAAGTGCTGCAATATCAAAACCGCCGACAAATCGGATCAAATCTTCTGCCTTGTGCATTTGATCACGGTGAAGACGTACCCCTTTCGCAATGACTTCGCATTTTCGTTTAATCACCTCTGGATTTTGTTTATTGGCTCCATACCCAACAATAAATTCAGGCTGTACATCCGTTAAAGCATACAACACTGCGGATGAAGTTGTCGTGTTGCCGATTCCCATCTCCCCAAATGAAAGCAAATTATAGTTTTCCTGCTTCGCAGTACGAACCATTTCTTTACCTGCTGCAAAAGCTTTCGCAAATTCAACAACGGACATCGCTGGTTCTTGCAAAAAATTTCTTGTTCCATACGCAGCTTTACGATTAATACCAACCGAATTTTTATTACGAATTCCCACATCAATTACCTTATAGGGAATATTGTTGCTTTGGCAAAAACAACTAATCGTCGCTCTGCCGGCAATCATATTTTTTGCCTGCAAATACGTTATTTCCTGTGACTGCTTTACTACAGACTCTACAACCACACCATTATCGGCTGCAAAAATCAAATGAAGCGGCCGTATCTCCGTCTGCATTTTCCCCCAGCAGCAAAAAATCTTTTTAGTTTGCTTCTCCAACAGCCCCAAACTATTTTTCGGTATGGCCATCTCATCAATCAACCGATTCGCTCGTTCTTCTATACTCATTTCCCGCACCTCAAACTCTTATATTTTAAGCTCGACACCGCTTTTCTTTTCTCGCATTAAAACTTCTGTCAGATAAACAATTTGCGCACCAGCCTCCACTGGTGGAATCCCATCTTTATAGATATTGGATACAACCGTACGCTGCGATTCCGGTTTTTGCGAACTGGCTTCATAAGCCATGTAGACACTCATGCTTTC
>Ga0302210_10001190_pt1 | contig 11136 bp, 11 predicted proteins | sample II_Fen_E3_2_FD_198793 | JGI IMG/M metagenome (GOLD analysis project Ga0302210, IMG submission 198793) | Peat permafrost microbial communities from Stordalen Mire near Abisko, Sweden - II_Fen_E3_2 | ecosystem: Environmental > Terrestrial > Soil > Wetlands > Permafrost | place: Sweden: Abisko... | reverse complement strand
AAATTCCTCTTTCAGATACGGGGTATCCAGTCCTGTTCTCACATGAACAAAATATCCTCCGAATCCCATTTCTTTAAAGTACGAAATCTGCTTTTTAATTACCTCTTTTTTAATTTGTGTATTCCATGACCAGAATGGCATTCCTCGGAATCCATCCTCTGGATTACTAAATAACTCCTGCTCAAGTTTTTCCATTTTTCTGCCTTTCTCATACAGGTTATACCGTAACAGGCGGCATGGCTTTATAAACCATGCCGCCTGTTATTATGCTGTTATCCCTTTTTTCGCATTTCTTTTCATTTTCATTTTTTTCAGCTCTGAAGAAGCTGCTGACGATCCCAGCACCACAATCAGAAACAGACCTAATATAATGTCCTGAAGGGCATCGCCAAATCCCATTGCAATAAATCCATTAAAGATCATTGTAATACATATGCCACCTATAAAAATCAGTAATGGCATACAATCCAGAAGCTTTCTCAGATGTCTTGCCAGAATGACACACATGATTGGTTTAAAAACCAGTGACATGGTCTGCATATCAGTACTTGCTGTAATTGATCCCGAATAACAGATTGTCAGTATCGCCGAGAAAAAGCAAAATATTCCAGTCAGTGTAATTGCTATAAACTTAACCCGGTCGGCATTTATTCCAAGGTTTTTACACATTTTTTCATCATTTCCGACTGCCGTAATATGACTTCCGATCCGCATTTTATAAAATAAGATATAAAATAAGACTGCCGCCAAAACCACAATGATGATGTTCATCGGATAAGATCCGATTTTATACAGTTCTGCTGGAATTTTTACATAACCTGATGAACCAGCCATTTTTGCTGCAAGTACTTCATAAATTAATAATACACCAATGGAAATAACCATTGCAGGTATATGAAATAATCTGTAAATGACTGCCATTGCAACTGCCGCTGCCATTGATCCTATAAAACAACCTGCAATCAATCCCAGCATACCATAGTTCTGGGCCATTACTCCGCCTATTGTAGCTGCAAAAACTGCTCTGGCCCCCATACTGAAGTCCATTAGTTCTGCATTCATCATGATTGCAAGCCCAAAACCGGTTACAACAGGTATCATACTCTGGCTCAGAATGATTGGAATACTATGTGCGCCAAAACCATCTGTCAATAATGAAAAGATAATAAATATCCCAAATGGCAGAGCAACAAGTTCTATTACTGCTAAAATTGTTTTTTTCATGGTATCTCATTTCTGCGCCATCTTGCGCTGCCCTTTCTATTTTATTGCATTTTCTGTAAATTCTTTAATTGATTTCTCCATAAAATCCGCATTCAGATCTTTGTTGTTTGACTTACAGAATGTCTTCAGCATGGTATCTTTATCATAATACAGTGTTGTTGCTTCTCCAAACTTCTTTGTCCATGCCTCTGCTGTGGCTGTATCACTGATATCAAACATACTGCATGTCAGCGTAACCGGGGTTTCTGAAATTGGAGTTCCCATACATTTATTTGCAAGTACTGTAGTAATCATAAACGGATCATATCCCCAGCTTGGAAGTCCTGAACAGGTATCAAGCATTCCGCTTTTGAATAATTCAACCATGGAATCCGGAAAATCAATTGTTGCCATTTTTACTTTATCTTGTCTTCCTGCATCTTTAATTGCCTTTGCAACTGCCTCATGCATGCCCGTTCCTGTTGTTCCAACAATGAACACGCAGTCAAGATCCGGATATGCAGACAGGAAACTTTCTGTAGCACTTGTTGCGTCAGATGCCTGAGTCAGAGACCTTGCCTCGGTAACAACCTTCATACCATACTGCTCACATGCTTTGTTAATTCCTTCTTCTCTTAGATCAGTGGTAGTATTTCCTTTAGCCTGTGAAATGATGGCAATCTTTTTCACTACAAGCTTATTCAGATTTGTCATCACCTGGTATCCGGTATTTGCTTCATCTTCAAAACAATTTCCGACATAGTATTTGGATGATTCAATCTGTGATTTTATTGCCTGATCCTTAATTGTTCTGAATGTAATGCCCCAATATACTCCTGCTTCCTCACACATGGAGGATACAGTAGGTAGAACAGAATCAGCCGGTGGTGATATAATAATTCCATTTGCACCTGCTGCGATCTGATCCTCTACAAACTGGATTGTCGCATCTGCCGATGCTCCGACTCCACCCTGAAACACCACTTTTCCTCCGGTACTTTCAACAAATGTTTTAACATTATTACTCATCAGGCTGAACATTGTTGAACCGCTGTCCGGCAGACCAACTGCAATTTTATAAGGTTTTTTGTTTGCAGTTTTTTTCGCTGTTGTCTCTTTCGCTGCACTGCTTCCCTGCACAGACTGATCCACTGCCGCACTGCTGACTGCTGTACTTCCTGTTGCTGCATCACTTCCCGCAGATGTCTTTCCCGACGCTCCACATCCGGTAAGTCCGCCGACCATCATTGTCAGCACCAATAACCCCGCCATTAATTTTCTTCTCATTCTTGTCTCCTTATATTTGGTATTATTTAATAATAACCATATTTTTCCGATCAAAGGAAATAGCAATGGTGATTAGGAACACAGCACCTTTGATCAATTGTTTGTCATATGTTCCCAGACCCATCAGGGTCATTCCATTAGCAAGTACAGCCATCGTAAAACTGCCCAGAATGGCGGCACGGTACTTAGATGCATATCCGCCCGTTAACGGCAACCCTCCTAATAAAGCTGCACACCAGACATTCATCATCAACTCTCCTCCCGTGCTTGAACTTGCAGTACCTGTTCTGATCAAGCTGAAGAATCCCAACAGACCACAGATTCCTCCTAGCAGAATAAAGGAAAGCTTCTTGATTTTACCAACCGGAATACCTGTCTGCCGTGCTGCTTCAGAGCAGGCTCCTACAGCTCTGCAGGCTTTCCCGTAATAGGTATAATTGTACAGATACAGACCTGCCAGCATTATTACGACCATGGTAAACAATTTCAGTGATAAGGAATTCCATTTCAAAATTGACATCGGAGCTGTTAATGATCCTCCGTTCAGAACGAGAATCAGTATTCCGGTAAATATGGACTGGGTTGACATAGTTGCAATCAGAGAACCCATTTTCAGATTCACATGCACAAACCCGTTAAACCACCCTAACGCCAGTCCCGGAACAATGGCAAACGGTATTGCCAGAAACGGAGAAATATTTGCACCAATTGCCGAGCAGACACAGGAAACTCCCATGATTGTTCCCATTGAAAGATCCAGATTTCCTTCTGCCATTACAAAAGAAAATCCAATTGTTGCCAATAAAATAAAAAAGCTTTCATTGATAACGGCTTTCATGTTTCTAACAGTAAAAACACGTCCATCTGTCATGAACTGAAAAAATAAGATTACCGCAACAAAACCCAAAAGAGGAAAAATTGTCTGAATATTAATTTGCTTTAATCGCTTTAAAATACGCTGTATCATATCTGCCCTTTCTATACCATGTAGTTTATCAGTCCGCCTTCTGTCATTCCTTCTTCTCGTAAAAATTCTCCACTGATCAAACCATCTTTTAAAACTATAACCCTGTCGCACATACCTATGATTTCCGGTAATTCCTCAGAAATTAATATAATGCTTTTCCCTTCCTCTTTCAGTTTTTCCATGAGTTTATAGATACTTGTTTTGACACCAATATCTATTCCTCTGGTCGGACAGTCCAGAATAAAGACATCTGCCCCGAATCCGAGCCATTTTGCCAGTGCAACTTTCTGTTTATTTCCGCCTGATAATTCCATGACATACTGATCAATATCTTTCATTTTTACATCCAGCTTTTCTGCCCATTCTCTGCAAAATTTATCCTGCTTTTTCTGAGAAATGAAAGACATTTTTTCAAGTTTTTTATAGGAGGCACATGCAATATTTTCCCCGATGGGTCCATTTGTAAAAAGAGATTCCTGGTCTCTGTTTTTTCCAATATATGCTATCTTTTTGTTCATTGCAGCTCTAGGATTTTTAATGACAGTTCCGTCCGATGTGCGGACTGCTCCCTTCTGCGGCTCCACCACTCCAAATGCAACTTTTCCGACTTCATGCATCCCTGAATCAGCCAGACCGCCAAATCCAAGTATTTCACCTTTATGCAATGCAAACGAAATATCATGAATATGATTTGTTGAAACATTTTCAACTGACAGAATAATTTCTTCAGATCTGCATCCTTCCAGATCTGTCCGGTAATAATTATCAGTTAATTCCCGTCCGACCATCAGCTTTCGTATTACTGAAGCTGAAAAATCCTTCTTTTCCAGTGTTTCAATATATACCCCGTCGCGCAGTACCGTCAGACGGTCACATTTACTCATCATTTCATCAATATCATGTGAAATGAAAATAACACTGCTTTTATCTTTTCTCAGTTTCTCCATGATAGAATATAAAATATCGCGTCCTGTACGGCTCAATGCGGTTGTTGTTTCATCAACCATAAGGATCTTCGGCTTAGTTACCAGTGCTCTGGCCAATTCAACGAGCTTACCTTCTTCAAAGTTCAGTGATGACATAATCACTCCGGCATGAATATGCCCGGCACCGGCAGCCTTCAGCATTTTTTCAGCTTCCGCATTCATTTTTTCTGTATTTACCAAACCATGCTTTATGAATCTCTGTTCTCTCCCTATAAAGATATTTTGTGCAACAGACAAATGGTCAAATGTAGACTTTTCCTGCAAAATCATACAAATCCCCTTTTCGTTAGCCTCTACACTATTTTTTACCGAATACGTTTTTCCTTCATAATAAATCTGTCCGCTGTCAGCCGTTTGAATACCTGCAATAATGGAAGTTAATGTTGATTTACCTGAACCATTCTCTCCGATCAGTCCAAGCACTTCGCCGGGAAGCAATTCCAGTTTCACATCTTTTAAAGCTTTTGTTGCGCCAAATGATTTGTAAAGTTTTTCCACACGCAGCAGTGTTGTTTCTTCTCCCATAAGATCTCCGTTTCTCCAGTTCTGCATCCTGCATTTATTCATCTTATTCATTTAGTATAAAATTTATAATTTAATAATAAAACATTACATTCCTTATGTTTTGTATATTATTGTTACATCTTCGTTGAATCATCGTGATTTTTTAGTCACGTTTATATATAATGTAGTTCATGTAAAGAGTGCTGTATGCATTTTGCTTAATCTGTATTTTGTTCATGATCAGGGAGAAAAAAATGAAATTTTATAAAATAATACTTGTGGATGATGATCCACTGCTCATAGAAGACCTGAAAAAAAATATAGACTGGAATTCGATCGGTTTTCAGATTGTTGGAACAGCGCTAAATGGAAAAACTGCACTGAAGATCTGCCGGGATCTGAGACCGGATATTGTCATGACGGATATTGTTATGCCTCAACTAAACGGTATCGAATTTATCCGTGCGCTTCGTCGTATCAACAGCAATGTCTGCATTCTGGTTCTCTCCTCTTTTGGCGAATTTGAATATGCAAAAGCAGCCATTGAAGAAGGCGTCAGCGAATATATTTTGAAACTGGAAATGACTCCTCGGGCATTAACAGACAAACTGAATGATCTTTACATGAAATTATCTGTCGGAGATAAGCTTGATTTGAAAGCAGCCCGATTGGAATTGCAGGACTACTTCTCTAATGAAAATCAGAAAAATTTCGAATGGTTGTTTTTAAAATCGCCGGAGAAAAAGCAGTTATATTTTGTTGTCTTAATTACAAAAGAACTCCTTTATCATACCTATACCGATCTGCCTACTGACGAACAGATGGATTTGTTTCTCAATAAGATCAGCAGATCTTTTTCCATTATTGAAGATAACTGTGTTATTTTCAGGCAAAAGACATATGCCATTATTGGCATCGATGCAAGTACCTCCCGTTATAATTCATCAGCCGAGTACATCTACACTTTGATAAGGCGCTGCGTTCATTCATTAGAGGAAAGTGAACATCAGTCTGTTCACTTTGTTTTCTTTGCAGAATCCTGCAGTCTTACCCGATTTCATCGCAAATACTTCGCAAATAAAAAAATGCTCGACTGGCATTTATTCTTCGCAGATAATGCTTTCCGGGCAGATGAATCTTTTGGTTCCGAAAAAACCGGAACCTGTAACCTTCTTAAAAACTGGGGGGAACTGTCCGGCATGAATTCCAGTCTGAGGACCCAGTATGTAGAGAATTTTGTCAATGATGCATTTGAAAGGCATGATATTTCTGCCATAACCAGTTCCTTTTTCTCTCTTTGCACAGAGGCAGAACTTCCATATGATATCGATCTGTTTTTTAAAAAAATGAACTCTGCTTCTGTTTTTTCTGATTTTATTCAGAAAACTCTGGATAACTGGATTCTGAAACAGCATGCACTGCCGGCTTCGAATTATTCCTCCCTGATCCGACATGCGGTCAACTACATTGAAAACCATTATTATGATGCCTCATTGTCGATAGAAATGGTTGCCACCTCTGTTGGCTTATCCACCGGAAGGCTCAGTGTTCTGTTTAAAAAAGGAACCGGCAAAACCATTAACGAATGGATTACCGAAAGGCGGATTAAGGAAGCCATCTCTCTTCTTTTAAATTCAAATTATAAAATTTATGAGATTTCTGATAAAGTAGGCTATCATTCTTCTCAATACTTCAGCCAGATCTTTTTCCAGCGCACCGGTAAAAAGCCTGTCGATTTCCGCAACAAGGCATCTGTCACCTATAAACTTGGAGATATCAACTCATGAAAGTTTTCATTAAAAGCAAAAAATCCATCACCGGTAAAAGTTCCCTGGCGAGAAAATTATCTTCAAAAATGACGTATTATTATACAACAATATACCTGATTATGTTCCTTCTTCTTTTGTCAGTATTAATACCGATTCTGTACCGTGATACATTAACCAGAAAAACCGAATATAATTCTCTGATCAGCAAGCAGTTTGAGCAGTTTCTTTATATCATAAACAGTGATCTTACCAGTCTCTCTGCCTCACCCCAGCTTGCCCTTTTACTTCAGAATTATGAGACGGATTCCAACAGTCAAAACAGTGCCTTTATCAATTTATACCTTCAGTCGTTTTCTACCAGTGATGCCAGAATTCAGTATATTGTCATCCAGAATGATAAAAATATCGTTTTTACATCCTTCAATAACACAAATTCCAATGCACTTGCTTTTTTGAAAAATGATATCAATTATAAAAAAGTTTTATCCGGAGATATTTCCCAATACTGTTCCCCTGTGATTTCCAGCGGACTTTGGAAATCTTCCAGGGCAAGCAGCGTTTATTCTGCCCTAAACCTGCAAATGCACAGCCATTCCTACACCTTTACAATCTTTTACAATATTGATGAATATTTAAATAACTGTGCTATTTTGTCTCACAATAACTTCAGTAGCCTGGCTGTTTTATCCAAAAACAATATTCCTGTCTATTCCCCTGACAAAACTTTCTGCAGTACCCTGCTCAAAATGAATTATGAGCCCTATACTGCTTCCACAAACAACGTGCTTGTTCGTCCGAGCGGCATTTATTTCTGCCAGAAGATTATTTCTACCGGATGGAATGTTTTTTGCTTTATTTCATGGATCAATTTTTTTTCCAGCCTTTTTTTCATTATATTTATTATTATTGGGGTATATCTCATTTCTCCTGTGCTTTACAGGCTTTTTCTGGTTCCGACCACGACAAGATTTTTATCTCCGCTTACTGAACTGACCAATGCGATTTCTCATTACTCTATCGGTGATGAAATTTCCTTTCCCATACATACTGATGATGAGTTGGAAATCCTCAGTACAACGCTGAACACCATGTCATTGAAATTAAGGCAGCAGCTTTCTGACATCCGGCACCATGAACGGGAAAAGAGTGCCACCCAGTACAGGCTTCTGGCAACCCAGCTGGATCCGCATTTTATTTATAACACGCTTTCTGTTGTGAACGTCCTTGCCCGGCAGAATAATACAGATGCTGTCGTGAACATAAATATGGCGCTCGGAAAAATTCTGCGGGAGCGCCTCAATGTGAAATCCACTATTTTTGAAACTATTCAAAGTGAGCTTGATACTATCCATCAATACTGCATTATCATGCAGTACCGCTATACAAATCATGTCACCATCAGTTCCAGTATCGATCCTCACCTGCTGTCTGAAAAAATACCCAAAAACATTCTTCTTCCTATCGTTGAAAATGCCTTTTATCACGGTTTAACAGATGAAGAAGGAAATATTATGGGAAGTATAGAGATCAGTATTTATGAGATGGAGCATCGCATTAATATAGAAATCAGTGACGATGGGATTGGTATTAACCGGGAAAAACTCGATGAGATGAAAAAAAGGAACTATCAAATTCCGAATACTGATCGTTCTCACATTGGTCTGACAAATATTTATGACAGACTGCAACTGGTTTATCAGGACAAATTTGAATTTGATATTGAAAGTCAGCTGGAATTTGGAACAACATTCAGTATTTCATTTCCGTTTTATGACAGTATTCAGGATGATATAAAAATTTTCCTCTGACAGCGGCGAAATCTATCTTTTTGAGAGTATCCCGTGTTATCAGAATCTGTTCCGATAACACAAAACACTTTTCCCTGCCGCATAGCACAATGTATAAATAGGAAAAATCAGAAACAGCTCCAGTGAATGCTGTATGTCAAAAAACTCTGCATTTCTGTACATCTGCGATGGCAGCATAACTGGCGGGAAAATCCACATCACAAATTTTAATACCGGAATTTTATGAATAACAGATGTCTTCACTGTCGCCATAATACAGATCAAAACAGTAAGAATAAATGCCAGTCTCCTGTCCCTCATGACTCTAGGATGAAGCAGACTTCCAGTGCAGGATCCGCATATTACTGATCCGGAAAGAATTATAGATGCATTCAGAAGATCAGCCTCAGTTATTTTTCTCATAAACATATCTCCGCCATTCGCTGCATTTTGAAATACAGGAAAAAAGATACACAAAATAACATAGAGCAATGCTATACAGATAACATGCTGTTACCACAAGCGGCTTAACGAAGCTGCTGCCTTTAAAATAAATCTGTAATTCATATTTCACCATACTGCTTTTTTTCATCATATATTCCTTTCAGAATCCAACCTTCTGCCAGCGTGCCCTTTGACAGATTTTTCATAGACACATCCAGCATATCCTCAAGGAAAAAATTCTCTGCCAGCTTCTCTATTTTCTGACTGGACATATTTTTCTTAAATCCATCTATATCACACATACTTTTTAGATATGCCTTTCCGGTCAAGGCTGTCGGTCTGAACTTCTCCGGCACATAAGAAAATCGAAATGATCTGCTGTACTGCACACTTCCTCCGGTAGGAGCAGTCAATCCTGAAAGGATTTTCAATAGTGTGCTTTTTCCACATCCGTTATGACCAACAAACGTATAGGAAGAGTCACAAAAAAAGTCTGTGCATCCATGTCATACCGCAAGTGCCCAGATCACGGCAATAACTAAGCCCGGAAGCATATTGCCGACCTTAATTTTCCTGCCAAAGCACAGATTTATTCCTACACAGCAGATCATGATCGAACCTGTCAGTGACAGATTGCTCATAGCTGCAGGCGTCAGAAACGGCTGCATAAAACCTGACAAGAGTGTGATTACTCCCTGAAAAACGCCTACTGAAATTGCGGAAAACAAACATCCGATTCCAAGCGAGGATGTCATAATGATGATAATAATAAAATCAAGAACTGCTTTGGCAAACAGTATCGTATGATCTCCGGAAATTCCATCCTCAATGGAACCAACAACAGCCATAGCTCCAATGCAGATTGTCAAAGACGCCTGTACGAAACCACCAACAAACGCATTGTCCCCTGCGTTGCCCGTAAGATCACGCAGCCAGACTCCGAAACCTTCCATATGTGCTTCAATATTCAGAAACTCTCCGATCAAAGCTCCAATCACAATAGAGCCGATCATCATCATGGTTCCCTGTGTTGTAATTTTACCATTTGTTATAGTCAGCATTTGCGCCATGGCGCCACTGATTCCAATAAAAATAACACAAATTCCTGCGGACATTAAAATGATATTCTGAAAACGTCTAGTCAAAAATCTTCCAAATAACCTGCCGATCAAACCGGCTGCAATCACAGCCAGTACATTTACTATAGTTCCAAGTCCTGCCATTTCCATTTTCCTTTTGCTGATTATTTTTTGTACTCACGATCACATGTCACATTTGGTTATGTCGTTTCCTGTCCCTCAACCCACTCGCTTCCTTCATGAATTTCATTTTTGTTCAAATACTCATCTTCCACAAGAATCTGCTTCTGCTCACCGGACTCTTTTTTCAGACAGACGATGCATTTCAGCTTTTCTCCCGGTGTGCGCTCTTCGCAGCCATAGTCTGCCTCCAGTATCCCTGTTACTTTCCATATTTCTTTTATTTCCCTGTCATATTGTGAGGAAAAAGCAGCGTTGCATTCCGAAATTTCTTTCCTGCCATCAATATAATCACGGTACATTTCCCAGATATCAATGTCGTTTCCATCCATGGCCTCATCATCCGGAACCCAGGCTCTGATCAATGCAATGCGCTGTTCCTTTGTTGTATTTGTGATTGAATATTCATCCATGTAAAAATCTCCTCCAATTTCACTGCATCAAAGTTTATCTCAATCTACTCTATTTTATTCTGTTTTATTATGTTCGTTTTTTTTAAATTAATCAACGAATTTTGTATCCAGCCATTCTGAAACTTTCTTACAGGTTCAATGAATCATTTATGAAAGTAAAACAGGCGATGGACGCTGAAAAAGGGCAGCTGAGCTGCCGGCATTTTATAATGTCTCTTGATGCAGTTTTTCGTTTTATGCCTTATGCAATAGCAAAGCTGGCGGTCCTAAAGTGCTATTGCAATCCGCTTTTTCAGCTTTCCCCATCGACATATAAAAACGAGATGACGCTCAGTGTTGCATTTCACGGCACACAGAATGATCAGAATAAAATCAGGTGCTTTCTGGAAAAGATTGATAAAGAGCTGTCTGTATAGTGTTGAATCTTTTAGGAAACAAGAAAACAAACGATATCGCTGGAACCGAAATCCTTCAGGCTCGTGCGCAGATCTTCTCTTTCAGATGCCGGTCCATTTCG
>Ga0302210_10001189_pt1 | contig 11138 bp, 6 predicted proteins | sample II_Fen_E3_2_FD_198793 | JGI IMG/M metagenome (GOLD analysis project Ga0302210, IMG submission 198793) | Peat permafrost microbial communities from Stordalen Mire near Abisko, Sweden - II_Fen_E3_2 | ecosystem: Environmental > Terrestrial > Soil > Wetlands > Permafrost | place: Sweden: Abisko... | reverse complement strand
CCTCTTTATTAATTAAGATATTTGATTTTGTGAGCTAACAAATGATAGTATCGGACGAAAAAATATAAAATGAAAAACCTTATTTCTACCTTTTTATTCTCTCTGATTATTTCCCTTTCTTTCATATCCTGCAAAGATAAGGAAGTAGTAGCTCTCGAACCGGTTGTTTCAAAGACGGTATTCTCTATTGCTCCCGATTCATTAAAATTTACGGAGTCAGCCGGTACCGGTACAGTCACAGTAACAATGAATGGAACTGCCTGGAATGTATTATCTGACCAGACCTGGTGTACACTTTCAGCCAACGCTTCTACCAAGGCAAGTGACCAGATCGTGATCGCAACAACTGCGAATCCGCTCGCCTCTGTGCGTACTGCTAAACTGACCTTCATTATGGATAATCAGACGGTCATTTCATTTAAAGTGATTCAAGCCCCAAGAACCGGGCTTTATTCAAGTTACAAAGACTCAATCGCCCCTGATGCTGCCGGTATGGGCAGTACGGCTGTGGAGATTGCGAAAAATATAAAAATAGGGTTGAATGTTGGAAATACCCTGGAAGCCACCGGAAGTGAAACAGGATGGGGAAATCCACTAATTACCAACGACCTGATTAAAGCCATAAAACAAAATGGTTTTAATGCTATTCGCTTACCCTGTGACTGGAATCAATATGCCGACCCGACCACAGCCAAAATAAGTGCTTCCTGGTTAGCCCGGGTGAAGCAGGTAGTACAATACTGTGTGGATAATCAACTATATGTTATCCTGAATATCCACTGGGATGGTGGCTGGCTGGAGAACAACTGTACAGTAGATAAGCAGGTGGCAAACAATGCTAAGCAAAAGGCTTTTTGGGAACAAATTGCGACAACATTCCGTGATTTTGATGAACATGTCCTTTTTGCAAGTGCCAATGAGCCGAATGTTGCAGATGCCACACAAATGAGCGTCCTGCTCTCTTACCATCAAACTTTTATAAATACTGTACGGGCATCCGGAGGTAAAAATGCCTATCGGGTATTGGTTGTACAGGGTCCATCGACAGATATTGAAAAAACGAATAACCTGATGGCTTCGTTGCCAACTGATAAAACTCCCAATCGGATGATGGCTGAAGTTCACTATTATACTCCCTATAATTTTTGTGGCCTGACTAAGGATGAAACCTGGGGTAACATGGCTTACTACTGGGGTGCAAACTACCATTCAACTACCGATGCGGCTCATAATTCAACCTGGGGCGAAGAAGCAACGGTTGATACTAATTTTGGACTGATGAAGAAACAGTTTGTGGATAAAGGAATACCGGTAGTGATTGGTGAATTTGGTGTCATCCGTCGTGATAATTTAACCGGTGATGCCTTAAAACTGCATTTAGCCTCCAGGGCTTATTTCCTGAAATATGTTACAAAACAGGCTATTGCTAACGGATTATTACCCTTTTTCTGGGATACGGGCGGATTGATTGACAGGACTAAAAACACGGTATTGGACCAGCAAGCGTTGGATGGCCTGATGCAAGGTGCGACTTTGTAGAAATAGGACTGTACGTATTATGCTTTGCCGCATGGCATAGTGGGCAAGGTCTTTGGTTGTTTTACAGAATATAAGAATCTGTATTGCATGCACTAACAGGCAACAAATTTCAACTATCACGGAATTCGGTTGTATGGTACAATAACAAGGAATGGCTTGATCGGTCATCTGACACAACCTGATTCTGGCGTATAAGGTTATGGTCCTAAAGGAAATAGAAGGACCTCGATTAATGCTTGCAGCGATATGATATCGTAGCAAGTCAGCTATTGAATGCTTGTATTACGGGAACTTCAAATGAAAAGTATTCCCGATAAATTTAGATTTAATTTGTGTAGTGTTTTTCTTTGGTTGGATAGGTATTAGTTTTTTTTAGATCCCCTGATAAATGAATGTTTATCGGGGGTTTTTTGACTTGATCCATTTAATAGTCAATGTTTTTGACAGGTGCCTGATAGTCATAATTAAATACACGACTGTAAACTTCCAATCTAAGCTTAGCCGGGGAGGCTGAAAGAAAATGAAAGGCTGTCTTGCTTTTAAGACAGCCTCATTTATATCATGATCAATTCTGTAAATTAATGCGACAGATATCTGTTGCCGGCATCAATGGATGATGTTTTAATCTCCTCCAGACTTATTTCGGCTGCCGGTGTGACATAAAACCCACCTGGGTTTAACGAAGTCCTGTTCGTGTGCTTTCAAGCCTTAAAAAGCCTTAAATTGACTTGCCGGGTTTGCTCCGGTCACTAGTTGGCGGTTATGGTTAATTCTTGTCCGGGCATTCCTTCTACTGAGGCTTTCAAGACTATTTTACCCTTCTTGCCTGTGTTTTGTATTATTGCCAGGCATTTACCATAAAACAAATGCCGCTCGGGTTTCTTGAGGGATACGTGGTCATTCTGGTCGCCATTATCTGTGCCAACAATGGCACCTTCCTCTTCTGCTGTGAATTTCACCAGTTCATTGGCTAATGGGGATGCATTACCGTCTTTATCCAGTAATTCGACAGTCACATACGAAAGGTCTTTTCCATCAGCTGCTATCACCGAACGATCGGCTTTCAGACGAATGCTTACAGGCGTGCCTGCCGTTTTAATTTCACGGGACAAAACCTGCTTGCCGTTTTTACGGGATATGGCTTTCAGGGTTCCGGGTTCATATTTCAACCGCCACATTACATGCAGGTCATCGCCGGCCTTGCTGCGTTTGCCCACTGACTGCCCGTTCAGGTATAATTCCACTTCATCAGCATTGTTGTAATAAGCCCATACATCGATGGTCTGCCCTGCCTTCCAGTTCCAGTGCGGGAAGATATACAGCACGTCTTTGGATGTCCATTCGCTTTGGTACATGTAGTATATATCCTTTGGAAAACCGGCTAAGTCGATGATTCCAAAGTACGAACTGCGTGAAGGCCACCAATAAGGGGTAGGTTCACCCAGGTAATCAAACCCGGTCCAGATAAATTGCCCTGCCACATGGTCATATTTTTTGACTTCCTTCCAGGTGGCTTCATGGGTTGAGCCCCAGGGAGCATGGCTGTTATCATATGCCGAACATTTTTGAAGGGGATTAAAGAAAGGCTTATCCCATGTTTCAGGCCATATATTCATGCTATCCGAAGGCATTAGGTAGAAGCCGCGTGTCTGGAGGGCTGATACAGATTCACTCGAGAAGAAAGGTTTGGTCGGAAAACGGTGTGTTATACCGGCATATTGGGTTTCGTTGTAATTAAAACCAATCAAATCCAATGCACCGGATTGAAACAACGGATTATTGTCACCGGTTCCATTACAGGCTGCTGATACAGGACGGGTAGGGTCAACCAATTTGGTGATATCAGCCAGATGTTTGGTGAGCAAGGCATACTTGCCCAATTTTCCTAACCGGGTATCTTCCGATTCAGTCACTTTCCTGTTATTCAGCTGGATGTTTGCTTTTTGTAAATCCGTATCATCAATCTTTGCTTCTCCCCATTGTTCACCCACTTCATTGCCGATGCTCCAGATAAAGACAGATGGGTGATTGCGGTCCCGCAAGATCAGGTCCGACAGGTCGCGTTCGTGCCATTCCTTGAAATCCAGTGAATAATCAAAAGTTACTTTCTTTTTCTCCCACATATCAAAGGCTTCGTCCATCACAATAAAGCCCATTTTATCACACAAGTCCAGCAGTTCGGGAGCAGGCGGATTGTGCGAACAGCGTATGCCGTTACAACCCATATCCTTCAAAATCTGCAACTGCCGTTCAATAGCACGGGTGTTGACTGCTGCGCCCAGTGCTCCCAGGTCGTGGTGGTTGCACACTCCGTTGATCTTTACGCGGGTTCCATTCAGGATAAATCCCTTGTGGACATCAAATACAAAGGAGCGGATTCCCACCGGTGTTTCATACCGGTCAACCTGTTTTGCTCCCAAATAGAGGCTCGTCACTACCTTGTACATATACGGATTCTCTATATTCCAACGTATCGGATTCGCCACGTTCAATGCCTGGGATACCTTTCCGGAGATGCCGGCTGCCACTTTCAGTGTGCTGACGGTGGTAGCGACACTTCTTCCTGCCGCATTCACCAGTGCCTGTTCCACCCGTATAGTTTGAATCTGGCTGGTGGTATTCTTTACGGTAGTTTCAATAGCTACCTTTGCTGCCTTTTCACTCACTTCGGGCGTAGTCACATACGTTCCCCAGAGGTCCACGTGTACCGGATTCAGGGTGGTGAGCCATACATTCCTGAAAATACCCGAACCTGAATACCATCGGGAATTGGGTTCTTTGGAATTATCTACTTTTACGGCAATCACATTCTTTGCCCCGAATTTGAGATAAGGGGTCAGGTCGTAGCGGAAGGAAATATACCCGTACGGACGTTTCCCAACCGATGTTCCGTTGATCCAGACTTCACTGTTGCGATACACTCCGTCAAAGTCAATGTAAATGCGTTTATGGGCATCTACTTTATCTACCGTAAATGTTTTTCGGTACCAACCCAGGCCACCGGGCAAGGCACCACCTCCTGCGGTAGCTGGAAAGTCCTTGCCAAAGTCGGATTCTATGCTCCAGTCGTGGGGCAGGTTTAACTTGCGCCATGAATTATCATTGAAATTTTGAGCTGATGCCTGGAGTGTGCTGTCGCCCAATGTAAATTTCCAGTCCTGGTTGAAACTCCAGACTCTTTGCTCATTCTTCCCGGCAGCGCTCAGACTGAGTACAAGGAGGAGAATTAAAACGTACTTCATGTTTTTCATGTGTTGGTTCCTTAAAATTTGTGTTTAACACTTCGATTATAAATTGCTTTTCCAGATGTTGAAAGCCAACATATTAACAGGCTCTCTTATTCACGTTACAAATATACGGATAATATGTGCGTCAGAAAGAGCACGTATGTAAACAAGTAGGGGGGTATATGTTATTTGAAGGGATATTATTCTCCTGGTTTGAGAGCGTAGTGAATCAAATTCACTTTTTGTTATTCGAAAAAAATCACACTATAAATCCTGATTGTCCACGTTGCCTCTTGTGGAGATAGAAAGTGACCTTTAGATTAGAGGACTTCCAGATAAACGTTTCTGGTTTGTCTTTGGTGATTCGTTTAAATTTGATTTAGTTTATTAGTTCTCCAGTGTTATCGGCTCAAATAGTTCCCTACCGAATGCGTAAGGTATGTATCCTTTGTGTTGTAATCTGCCAATAATTATTGCCGGATGGGTGTTGAACTTTTGGGCGAATGTTCGTACTTTCTCCTCATTCAAAGGAGTTGCTTTCAATAGCTCTTTTTCTTCTTCTTCCGATAAAGTCCATTTTACAGCAAAACGATCCGCTTCCAGTTCCTTATCGTTTATTTTGTCTGGATACTCAATTTATCTAACTCACCTTGAATTGCGTGGAAAACATGCATTGATCCCTTGCATTCTTTACATTCTGTCGTTCCGAATATCGAATTTCCCGTTTCCATTATTTTATTTTACAAAACTACCGATAATTTATCTTAATTTCTAGCAATTGCCCTTTGTTTACCAACCCCCTCGCCGGGAGCGAGCGGGTCGGTATCATTTATCCTTTTTTGCACCGGAATCTCGTCGGGTTTTGTTCTCCACTTGTTCTCCATCTATTCGCTGTATCGAGGGGGTTTCGAGAGGGTTGCCTGGGGGTTCCGAGGGCCTGACCTCACTGAACCCTCTCGAAACTCCCTCGAACCCCCCAGGTAATACGCTCTGTACAATGGAGGGGTCTATACCGAATGGCGAATTGGTGGTGAATAATCAGCGTTGCGCTTTGCATTTAATATCCGGGATTCCTCCAAAGGATCAGACGTTAGAAAGGGTTGAAATCCCGATAAATCGGGATCCACACTTCGTAACGATTTGAAAGGGTAGGGAAGGGTTCCGCGTACAATGTCCGCGTTCAATGTTCGGAGTTGCGGGTGATTGAGAAAGTGTTGCGGGTAAAGAAAAGAGGCATTAGGTACTCAGCGTGGGTAATCACCGATCAGTCCGGCTATGCAGGACCATGATTTTGGCATTGTATGTGCGTCCGTCGATACGTGCCCGGCAGAAATACACGCCATTGGGAACGGGGATATTCTGGTCGTTGTCCAATTTCCAGCTTACGGAATAATCACCGGCAAGCTGGTTGGAATGCACGATTGTGCGGATCTTTTGGCCTGAAAGGGTAATTATACTGACATCGATGGATTGGGATTTTGGAAGGGTATAGCTGATAGAGGCGGAGTGAATGGCCGGGTTGGGATATGTTTTCAATGAAAGATCCGCATTCCTGTAAATATCTGAAATGGCAGTATTTATCACCCGGGCAGTATCGAGGTTGGTTACCTGAATATTGTCGAATAGGAAGGTTGTATTAGCCAGAGAAGCCTGTTCGGCAACTATATCGAAGCGACTGACAGCCTTCCAGTCGAAGGCGCCAATCGGGGTATACCAGGCATTGTCCCAGGCACCCCCTTCAATAAAGAGGGACAGGGGAATGTAGAGTTTGTGCCAGGCATTATCCCAGGGAACCCTGGAATTATCCACGGTAAAGTTCATCCGCCAGGGATGATCGGTAGCCAGTGAGGTTTTGGTGTCGGTAAAGCGAAGATCGAATTTGGCACCGGGGGTATTCCCTTTTACCAGGAGGCTCAGGGCATAGTTTTGAGCCTTCAGGGTAGTGAAGTCTTTGTCGGGAACGAAATCAAACCCGACCGATCCATACTGTGCAGAGCCCGACCACAAGAGGCAGTAAGCACCGTAGTTGGGTTTGTTGTCCGAATAAAAATCGATGGTTGCCCCGGATCCATTACTCGATTCAAGGATCTTTTCGCCAATAAAGTCGGTATACACCGGGAAGCCTGTTGTATCGGGTTTCAGTACAAAAACCTGCTGTGCCGGAGCTGTCAACCCCAATGCCTGCACCAGCGGTACATTCAGGTCGTTGAGGAACTGTTCGCCCGATCCTTTTTTATACAACCCGAATCCGCCCTGATAATCCCAGGTAGTCCAGGCAATCCCTTTTTGTTCCAGGTAACTTCTAACCTCGCGGTACCAGTTCACACGGTCGGCATCGATGCTGTTCGGGATGTATACGCCAAACTCCCCGCAATACAACTTGACGTTCCTACTGGTTTTAAAGGCCACGGCCATATCGATGAGCGAATGGACTTTTGCCACGGTGCCGTCGTTACTATAATTACCAATCGACGATCCTACCCAGGTTCCGACAAGGTCAGCGGGAACGGTGGGCATAGTGGCAGCATTATACGGGAAGGGCACACCGGCCAGGGAAGCCATGGAAGGCACCGGCCAGGTAGCACCCTGATGGGTAAAAACAAAAGGATCGTAAAAATGGAAGGTATAAATCAGGTTGGGGTCGGAATAGACGGGCAGCAGGCTCAGGTCGGTGTAGCTGTTGTAGCTGGAAGGCCCGACAATGAGGGTATGAATCTGATCGGTTGCCCGAATAGCGGTTATGGCCGTCTGCTGTATTTTGCCCCATGCCTGTGTGGTGAGTCCGTGCGGTTCGTTCATGATTTCGTACATAATGTACGAGGATCTGTTTTTGTAGCGAGTCGCCATTTGAGCCCAGGTCTTCGAGAGGATGGCTTCCAGGTCGGGGTTATTACTGGCTATATCGTCGGTGGAATGGTTATCGAGCAACAGGTAGATGTGCAGTTCTTCGGCCCAGCTTACCGCCTGGTCAAGGAAGAGATAAAACAAGGGATCGAGGGTGTAGTCGGGCTTGCTACCTGCCATGGTGAAGAGGTTAATGGGCAGGCGGATCACATCACACCCCATGCTTTTAATGTTTACAAAATCCTGTCGGGTATATTTAGTAAACTGGATATGGTGTGCACCGGTGGTCTGAAACCAGCCTGTCAGGTTCACTCCACGGCTGAAAGGAGCCTGCGCCTGAGTAAGCTGATGAAAGCCAATCAGTAAGGTGCAGGTCAACAGGAAGATTAGTTTTTTCATAAAGCATGTCGATTTTTTCAAAAGCAAAGATAATGACTTTATCCATGGATATCCTTTTTAAGGATTAAAAAGATTCCTCCGGCAGTAAAACAAATTGTTACGGGGAGTGTTTAAGGGAAACATAGTGGGCAATCACTTTTCATTATTCTGCTTATAAATCAGCACCAACAGCATAAAAGGAATGAATTTCGGACTCAGATAGGAATAAATATCATATTATTATGTATTTTAATATTATTAGAGAAAAATTTCTTTAATTGTTTCTTCACTTCATATTATTATCGTATTTTTGTCCTATTAAAGAAGTCTTAGTTTAAAGAGATATTTAAAATCATAATAAGATCAATTAATTTAAAAAAAATGGCAAATTTGGATTTAAGCAAGTACGGCATTTCGGGTAATTTCGAAATCGTACACAATCCTTCTTACGAGGAATTGTTTCAAGATGAAATGAACCCTAAAAACGAAGGTTTTGAAAAAGGAGTATTAACCACATTAGGTGCAGTATCTGTTGATACAGGCAAATTCACAGGACGTTCTCCTAAGGATAAATTCTTTGTGAAAGATGCAATTACCGATGAGCATTTATGGTGGGATGGAACTATTAACCGTCCAACTACTCCTGAAGTTTTCGATCATTGCAAAAACCTGGTTACAAAACAACTTTCGTCTGCAACAAAATTGTATGTCGTTGATACCTATTGTGGAACTAACGCAGATACACGCCTGAAAGTACGTTTTATCATGGAAGTAGCCTGGCAGGCTCATTTCGTGACGAACATGTTTATCCGTCCTTCACACTACGAATTGGCAAACTACGGTGAACCAGATTTCGTAACGTTGAACGGTTCCAAAACTTCGAATCCTAACTGGAAAGAACAAGGATTGAACTCAGAAGTATTTACATTGTTCAACCTGACCACTAAAATGCAAGTAATCGGTGGTACCTGGTATGGTGGTGAAATGAAGAAAGGTATTTTCTCATTGATGAACTACTACCTTCCATTGAGAGGGATTGCTTCGATGCACTGCTCTGCTAATGTAGGCGAAAAAGGTGATGTAGCTATCTTCTTCGGTTTATCCGGAACAGGTAAAACGACACTTTCTGCTGATCCAAAACGTTACTTGATCGGAGACGATGAGCACGGTTGGGATAACAACGGCGTATTTAACTACGAAGGTGGTTGCTATGCAAAAGTAATTGATTTGGAAAAGGATAAAGAACCTGACATTTGGAGAGCTATCCGTCGTGATGCTTTGTTGGAAAATGTTACGGTAGGTGCTGATGGTGTGGCTGATTTTTCTTCTGCTGCTTCGAAAACAGAAAATACCCGTGTTTCTTACCCAATCTATCATATTAATAAAATTGTGTCTCCTTCCCGTGCAGGACATGCTAAAAAAATCATTTACCTGTCGGCTGATGCATTTGGTGTATTGCCTCCGGTATCTATCTTGGATGAACAATCAGCTCAATACCACTTCCTTTCAGGCTTTACTTCTAAATTAGCCGGAACAGAACGCGGTATTACCGAACCGGTTCCTTCATTCTCTCCAGCATTTGGAGAAGCATTCCTGACATTGCACCCAACTGTGTATGCTAGTACCCTGATTGGGAAAGCAAAAGAACACGGAGCAAAAGTTTACCTGGTAAACACAGGTTGGAACGGAACAGGAAAACGTATTTCGTTGAAAAACACACGCGCCATTATCGATGCTATCATTGATGGTTCAATTGAGAAAGCACAAACTATCAAAGTGCCTATCCTGAACTTAATTGCTCCAGTGGCTTTGAACAATGTGGAAGACGGTATCCTTGATCCACGCGACACCTATGCTAGTGTGGCTGACTGGGAAACGAAAGCAAAATCACTTGCTGCCAAATACATTAAAAACTTCGAACAATATTGTGACAATGATGCTGCCAAAGCATTGATCCCATCAGGACCACAATTGTAAATAAGATTATAGAGTCCGGAATCAAGATTCAAGACTCTGAATTATACTAACTAAAAGGAGCTGTTCGATTATCGAACAGCTCCTTTTTTTATACCACACGACCTGCTCGCTGACAATCTTGATTACCTGCGTTAGCGAGCGGGTCGATAAAAAGAACCTAGCTATATTTTACCGGCCCCGTCGTAAATAACGACGGGGTCGGAAGGGTCGATAAAGGAACAAAGCTATACTTTCCCGGTCCCGTCGTGAATAACGACGGGGTCGGGATCGCTGCGGATACCTTTTATATATCCGCTTTAAAAAACTCCAGTCCTTTTTCCTTATTGACTAATTTACCATTTCTAAGTCCGGCATAATCACGATATGAAGAAAATTCCCAGTTTTCAGCTTTCTTGACCATGTGTGAAGATACCGGATTCTGATGAATATACCGGAAACATCTTTCAGCATAACTCTGGTCACCATCTTGATATGCTGTGATGATGGTGCCAAAAGCAGAAGGGAGATACGATGGAATATAGGAGATGTTGTCGGCTAACAGGATTGCCTTTGTTTCTTCCTGAAATAAAGCGCCTGTCCGACCTTCCTGTTTATGGATTGCATTGGTATACGACCTTAACATAATACCTATTGATTGGTTTAAAGTACGTGGCTTTATGCCTGCCTGCTCATTTCCTGTAAAGGGATCGATAATATCAGCTTGATTTATGGTGTTCAAAGGTATTAATTCAACCTCTTTGACAGACACCATCAAATGGAAGTGATTTGGCATTAAACACCAGGCCAGGATATCAGCATAAGGTGAAATATATACTTTAATCTTTTCAATGAAGAATAAATAGTTTCCTCGGTTATAGAAAACAATATCCCTGTTATTTCCACGATTGTAGATATGGAATAGTTCTCCTTTGCTGAATTCCATAAAATATTGTTTTTTTGCATATAACAATCCATATAATCAAAGGTTTAATTAGATTTTAGATAATGTCGTTAGGTGATTATATGTTTAGACCATTTAGCGGCGACCGACCCGCTCGCTGATATGCTTGATCACCTGGGATAGCGAGCCTACTCTTTATACACAATTATATTAACATATAGAGAGTAGAAAAGAAGGTGTTTTAGTTGTATAAAAATAGTCGTATTTTTGTTGATAATATATTGAGATATAGT
>Ga0302210_10001187_pt1 | contig 11156 bp, 10 predicted proteins | sample II_Fen_E3_2_FD_198793 | JGI IMG/M metagenome (GOLD analysis project Ga0302210, IMG submission 198793) | Peat permafrost microbial communities from Stordalen Mire near Abisko, Sweden - II_Fen_E3_2 | ecosystem: Environmental > Terrestrial > Soil > Wetlands > Permafrost | place: Sweden: Abisko... | reverse complement strand
CATGGTGGATTGCTTGATCGATTTGATAGCATGCTGTTGGCAGCACCGGTAGTTTTTATTTATTTGAGTTTTATTTTTGATCATGTCATTAAATAGATGATTTGATAGTGAAAGAGTATTCATTCTTTTTAATTTGAAAAGACCATGGAATTTGATTTTGAAGAAATACGCTGTTATAAGAACGAAGAGGTACATGAAGTATTAGAACGTCTTTGTAACGAAAAGCAATTTATGAAGGTGCTTAGCACTATTTATCCGCTTTTGCCCAAGGATGTCATTAAACAGCGTTTAATGACCTTTCAATCCAATTATGCTTTTCAAAAGGCTATGGTTTATCCTTTCCTGCAATATCTGGAAGCCAATATGACGAAAGGGATAAAACTAAACGGACTTGAGAAGATTGATGTCTCTACATCGTATCTGTATATATCCAACCATCGTGATATCATTCTGGATTCAGCTTTCCTTTGCGGGAAGTTTATTGAAAAGGATATGGATACAGTGCAAATAGCGATTGGGGATAATTTATTGATATATCCATGGATTGAAGATTTGGTGCGGGTAAACAAAAGCTTTATAGTCAAGCGTGGTTTAAGTGCCCGTCAGATACTGGAAAGTTCAAAGCGGTTGTCTGCTTATATTGCTAAGACCATTGCCGAGAACCAATCCATCTGGATAGCCCAGCGTGAAGGTCGTGCTAAGGATTCAAACGACAGGACACAGGAAAGCTTATTAAAGATGTTGAACATGTTTGGGGAAGATAGTTTTATCGATAATCTAATCAAATTAAATATCTGTCCGTTAAGCATTTCGTACGAATATGATCCGTGCGACTACCTGAAAGCAAAGGAGATGCAACAACGGCGTGATAATTCCTGTTTCAAAAAGAATCCTGAGGATGATTTACTCAATATGCAAACCGGCGTAATGGGATATAAAGGAAGCGTTGTTTATGAAATCACAGGTTCGATCAATAATGAATTGAAGAAGATTGCTCTTGAAACTTCCAGCCGTAATGAGCAAATTACTCTTGTGACAGAATTAATCGATCGACGTATCCATGCCAATTACACAATTTTTCCAAACAATAAAATTGCCTTTGATGCAATCAAAGGAGGCAAACACTTTACAAATGAATACTCTCCTGTTGAGAAATTGGATTTTGAACGGTATTTGACAATGCAAATTGCTAAAATAGATCTTGAAAATAAAGATGAAAGTTTCCTGAGGTTGAAAATATTGGAAATGTATGCCAACCCACTTATCAATAAACTGAATACTTCCCCCAATTTTTTAGAAGAAGGTGAATGATTCTACTAAAAATAACGTGCTCTGATTTTTTCAGAGCACGTTTTTTGTTGTTGTATCCATTTTACAGGAAGTTTCTTATATGGGATTAATACCCCAGAATCTTCAGCATCGATTTGTAGCTTTGCTCTTTTGCAAACAATTTCGTGTAATACTCACCATCTTCATCCTGATCAATAATAACCAATTTAGGCGCTGGTATTAAACAGTGCTGAATGCCTCCAAAACCGCTCAGCGATTCCTGATAAGCACCCGTATGGAAGAATCCGATATATTGTTCGCATTCCTCGTGCATCTTTGGGAGAAAGACCGCATTTGAATGAACCTCCGCATTGTAGAAATCTTCACTGTCACAGGTTAATCCTCCTAAGTTTACACGTTCGTATTCCGAATCCCAGTTGTTGATAGCCAGGAATACATATCGTTGGTTAATGGCCCAGGTGTCAGGCAAAGTAGTCATAAATGAGCTGTCGATCATGTTCCAGAGTTCCCTGTCATTTTGTTTCTTTTGATTCACGATAGAATATAACATGGCACCGCTTTCACCTACCGTATATGAGCCGAATTCAGTAAAGATATGCGGTTCCGGGACTCCATTTTGTGTACAAATAGTTTTTATTTGAGCTACAATCTCTTCAGCCATATATTCATAGTCGTATACCATATCCAGATGTGTCTGGATGGGAAATCCACCTCCGATATTCAGGCTGTCCAGTTGAGGGCATTTCTTTTTCAACTCACAGTACAGGTTTACTGCTTTGTTCAGTTCATTCCAGTAATATGCAGTGTCCTTCACCCCGGTGTTTATGAAGAAGTGAAGCATCTTTAGCTCAACCTGCGGATTGTTGGCAATGTGTTTGGTGTAATAAGGAATGATATCGTTATAACGGATACCCAGGCGGGAAGTATAGAAGTCAAACTTAGGTTCTTCTTCAGCAGCAATACGCATGCCTACCTTGAACTTGATATCAAAGTCTTTGAGGAATAAGTCAAGTTCGAACTTATTGTCAAGTACAGGTATGACATTTGTGAATCCCTGACGCATTAGGTTCTGAATGTTTTCAACATATTGAGGCCGTTTGAATCCATTACATATTATGAAAGTGTCAAGCTTAAGTAGCTTTTGTTCATACAATGACTCCATTATGTTGATGTCAAATGCGGAAGATGTCTCAATGTGAACGTCGTGTTTCAGGACTTCTTCCATGACAAATGAAAAGTGCGAACTCTTGGTGCAATAGCAATAATTGTAATCGCCTTCGTAATCAACCTTTGCCATAGCCACATTAAACATGCGTCTTGCTTTTCTGATATTGTCTGCAATTTTAGGTAAATACGATATTCTTAAAGGTGTCCCGTATTGTTTGATGATATCCATTAACGGTACCCCACACCATTCTAATTCGTTTTCGACGATATTGAATTCTTCATTTGGAAATTCAAAACTTTGTTCAATGAGGTCTTTATATTTGTTTTTCATTTTTCTTCTTTAGGAATTAATTTGTAAGATGTAAATGAGTCGGATGAATTAAATATTATTGATCTAAGTAAGTTAGATTGAATTTTGTTTATAGAAAAAGCTTGCAAAAGTAACTATTTATTTCAAATTCTGGATGATGTAAGCGATATTTTTTAGTTTATTGGATTTTATCTGTTTGGTTTCAATGCATTTGTTTTGCTTATGACCGTGATAAAGCTATGATGAGTTTGATGATTGATAATTCAGTGTATAATTCTTTATTGCCTGATTGAATGCAACAGCCTGAACCCGATACAATAGAGGAATCAGCTTTCAACAATTACAATTGGATTTAATTGCTTTGTGCTTTTACTGATTGTAGCTTTGAGTTTGATGGATGCAATATGAAAGATTATGCTTATGGGATAATTCCTTTTTCTATGCATTATGGATAAGTTAAGATCATTTTGCAATATAATTCATAACAAATATATCAGATTAAGAGAAACTCTGTTATATTTGCAAAGAATTAGATTTTGATAGGTTTTTAAGACGATTATTTATATTTTAGTTTACAAATAACATGAAAAGTAATACTTTATTTAAAATAGTAATTTTAGGAGCATTGCTTTTTGTGCCTGATGTCTTTGTAAGGGGGCAGGCTACCCTTCCTTTTGTCTATGATGGAGGTGCTCCCGGATCTGCAGTTCCCGGTTTAACTTCAATAGGACTCGGTGCTGATGTCACTTCATCACCAAAGATGAAATTTAGTACTACAGGTAATGCTGTAATATTGAATTTTTCCGGGATACCTGGAACTCTTTCGTTTAATTTGAAGTGGATTGCTGGTACAGGTAATACAGCATCAAGATTCCCCGGGGATTTTACATTGCAACAATCGGCTGATGGTGTGACTTATACAACTGTACAGCTTTATAATAATACGACAGGAACTGCTTTAGCGACAGGATCGATCGTGACTGAACCATTTACAAACTTACTTACCACTTCACGCTTTTTGAAATGGGTGTATACCACCAGGACAAACGGGAACATATATTTAGGCGCTATTAATTTGGCACAGGGATATACATCTTTCCTTACTGTTTCTTCGAATACTATTTCTGGCTTTACCTACGTGGCAACAAATGGGCCTTCTGTTGAGAAAAGTGTTACCATTGGGGGCAATAGCCTGGCCGACAACATTGTTGTGACGCCACCTGCAGATTATGAAATATCAACAGGTACGGGACCTGCTTTTGTTGCCACTAATCCAATCACATTAACCCAATCAGGGGGAAGTGTTTCAGCTACTTCTATCTATACTCGTTTAAAACAAGGCTTGGCTGCAGGAAATTACAATGAAAATATATCTGTCGCTTCCCTGAATGCGAATACAAGTCTTATTGCCTGCAGTGGAACTGTTATCCCAAACCCGTCAATTACGTTAATCGATATAACGGATCCAGCACTCGCAACTGTCAAAGGAACTCCCGTATCTCAGACTTTAAATGTCAGCGGAGTAAACTTAAATGTTGATTTGGGACTTGCCATTACAGGTGTAGATGCTTCATTATTTTCCCTTTCTCAATATACTGTAACACAAACAGGCGGAAATGTTCCGAATACCTTTGTTACAATTACGTATCTGCCAACATCTGTCGGAAACAATACGGCTACATTGACAATGTCAAGCACTGGTGCCATGGCTGTGGTGAGGACACTAAATGGTACAGCTGCTGTTACAACCGATGTGAATGTTCCTGCTGCCTCATTAATTGTAACAGCTGTAGATGGGAGTGTCTTGTTTAATGCAACTGCAGGCGAATCTGTTGAGATATTTAATTCGATTGGACAAAAGTTGGTGAAGCAGTTGGCTGTCGAAGGACAAAATACAATACCGCTAACCGCACATGGAGTCTTGCTGGTTAAAGTTGGAAGCCGTATCGGGAAAGTGATTCTATAGTGGTAGTTGATGCCGCAAATAAAAAAGAAGTTGTCCTGTGGGTCAGCTTCTTTTTTATTTATGCATGAAGGTTGTATTAGAATTAGTGATAATATTAGTTAGTATTTAATCTGAAAGTGGTTTGACAATCACTTCTATATTTTGTTTCAGTTTTGAATATCCGGCACGTTTAATGGCTGAATGCTTAAACGTCTGATTAAAATCTTTTTCAGTCAGATGCTGCCAGGATTCTTTGTCCCATTTCAACAACTCTTCGGAGGGTTCAAGTTCTCCGTGGCAATGAGGTTTTGCCCATTTGGTATTCCAGGGGCAGACATCGGCGCAAATATCACATCCAAGGGCATTGCCTGACAAGAGTGGTTGAAATTCTTCAGGAATTTCGTTTTTGCTTTCTATGGTCAGGTATGAAATACATCGCCGGGCATCTATAGAACCATCGGCCAGGGCATTAGTAGGGCAGGCATCTATACAACGGGTACATGTCCCGCAATGAGGAATAAGTGGTGTGTCGTATTCCAAATCGATATTCAATAATAGAATCCCTATAAACGTATATGAACCAAGACCCGGATGGATGAGCTGGGTGTGTTTCCCGATCCAGCCTAATCCGGCTCTTTCTGCCCAACGTCGTTCCAGGATAGGTGCTGAATCGACAAATGTATGTTGGACGTTATTATTTATACTGTCCGGACCATAGTGGGTACAAACGGCTTCTTCCAGTTTAGCTAATTTCTTTTTGAGAATAGCATGGTAATCGGTCGCCGAATAGGCATATTTGGCAATTTGAGGCGCTTCAGGGCTTTGTTTTTGAATGGGAAAGTAATTCATTAAAACAACCACTACCGACTTGCATCCGGGCACTAATATGCGTGGGTCGGTACGTTTGTCGAAATTACGCTCCAGGTAATGCATATCCCCTTGCTTTCCTTCGCTGAGCCATTGTTGCAGATACACGGCATCTTCCGTTAAGGCTTCTGCACGGGCTATTCCGCATGCATCAAACCCGAGTGAAAGTGCCAGATGTTTTATCATATACGATTGAATACACATTGTCACGAATAAGCGAATATCGTGAATTGTTCCATTACCGGGGGTATAACTTATAAGAGTTTTTCTATTGCTTGTCTCAATTCGTCGAATCCCAGGCTCCGGGAGATAATATTTCCTTTTCTGTCCATTAAAAATGTTGTTGGGATTTCCGAGACATTGTAGGATGCCGTATATTTTGTGTTAGGTCCGTTTACATCACGCACACAAGTCCATGGAATATTTGCCGTGGATTGCAGCCATACCTGTTTGCTTTGGTCAAGTGAAACCTGGTATATTTCAAAGCCGCGTGAATGGTATTTGTTATATAATTCACGTAATGCAAATGTATAGTCCACATTTTGTTTGGATTCGTAATTCGAAAAGTCAACTAATATAACCTTCCCAATCAAAGAGGAAAGTTCACGTTTGTTGTTGTCTCTATCGGGCAGAACAATGTTGATATAACCCAATCCTTTTGAGGCAAACACTTCATTCCACGCTTCTTTCTCTTTCATTCTGCGATCTTTATGAATGGCATCCAGTACCAAGGCGTAAATGTTCTTGCTACGCTCGTAGTCAGGCATAAACGAGTTGTAGGCGGTTGCCACAGCAGCACAGTATGGCCTGTCCTCCTTGATATAGGGTGAAAATAAATAGGTGTCGTTTACTTTCTGGTAAACAGCAAAGTAAGCTGCTGCAGAACGAGGGTTTTGCAGGATTATTTTACGGGCCATTTCTTTGTGGGTTTCAATATCCTTCTCGATGAGTGCAATTTTTGCATTGCGTTCATTCGCATCCATGTTTGAATTCAATGCATTTACCAACTGTTGGATTTTCATGACTGATTTTCGCAGAGCCTGAATCTGAACCGATGTGGCAGATCCTGTCACGGTATAGTCGGTAGCAAAATTTGCCAGCTTAGCCTGGATGGTGATATCTTCGCAGGAGTCAACGGCAAAAGTTATAATCTTATTATCAAGCCGTAGCCTGTAGAAGTCAGGATATGCCGGGCGTTGGGATCTGAATTTGAATGATCCGTTGGGACGTAACCGGATAGAATCCAGGATCGTTGTTTTAAGTAAGCCGCTGTGTTCAAAATATAGCATTTCACCTTTTGCATTATTGACATTGCCGCTGATTGAGAATTTGTTATGCTGCTTGCATGAAATGATTCCCAGGATTACCAGGCATAAAATAAGTGTTTTTTTCATGGTATTGTTATACATACACAATCCCCAAAAGCAATTTTCAGGTTGCTTATGGGGATTGGATGGTTGTTTTTAGTTCGTTTTAAACTTGAATTTTACCTTTGACAATTGTTCGTTAGCCTCTACAATCTTATTCTTGAGGCCCTCTTTGTAACTTTCTAATTTTAACTGTAATTCAGTATCACCCACTGCCAGCATTTGTATTGCAAGGATGGCTGCATTCAGGGAAGCGTTAATGCCTACAGTAGCTACCGGTATACCGGGAGGCATCTGGACAATAGCCAACAATGCATCCATTCCATCGAGTGTTGCGTTGATAGGTACCCCAATGACTGGAATTGTAGTCATTGAAGCAATCACCCCAGGTAAATGAGCAGCCATACCGGCAGCAGCAATTATTACTTCAATCCCGTTTTCGCGTGCCTTCGATGCAAATGATTCTACTTCGCGCGGTGTACGATGTGCCGAAAGGGCATTCATTTCAAAAGGGATCTCAAAATCGTTCAGTAGTACTGCCGCCTTCTCCATAACAGGCAAGTCGGAAGTACTGCCCATGATAATACTAACTTTAGGTTTCATAAATTGTTGAATTGTTGGACGATTAATTGTCAAAAATCTTGTTGCTTTTCAGTGAATCAAACCGAACCGGAATGTTTATCCCGGGCAAATTAGTTTTCCAAGGAAATAAACATGTGCTCTGTTATTCTCCAATCAACGCTTCGTATTCTGATGCTGAAAGCAATGTGTCAAGCTGTGCAACATCTGAAACGCCAATTTTCACCATCCAGCCTTTTCCGTATGGATCGTCGTTTACCAGTTCCGGATTTGATTCCAATGCTTCATTAAATTCCAGGATTTCAGCATCAACAGGCAGATACAGGTCTGATACGGTTTTAACTGCTTCTACGGTCCCAAATACATCCCCTTCATTCAATATTTCACCAACGGTTTCAACTTCAACGAAAACAATTTCTCCTAATTCGCTTTGAGCATAGTCGGTAATTCCAACATAAGCCATTTCACCTTCCAGGCGAATCCATTCATGCTCTTTTGTGTACTTTAAATTTGCAGGTACATTCATAATGATAAGTTTTTTTAGTTTGTAATGTATGTTTAAATGTCGTTGATATTTAATTTGCAGAACACTGGGTAATGATCGGAAAACTTCACATTGTCAGTTTTGTATTGGACAGGTGTAAAGGCGCTGGAATCATAAAACACATAATCAATCCGGAAATGGTAAAACCTGTCGTTGAAGGTCCAGCCGAAACCTCTTCCTGTTTCAGCAAAGGCATCTTTCAATTTTCCTTTGACTGTGGTATAAGCATAGGATGTAGGAACATCATTGAAATCGCCACAAACTATGACTTTATATGGAGAGGTATTTACAACGCGTGCCACTGCATCGGCCTGTACAGCTCTGAGTTTATAGCCTATTCCAAGTTTGCGGGAAAAGTGAAGTGTTACCCCTTTCAGATTTTGGGCGGTAAACTTATCTTTTAAGCTTGATTGCATCTCCCGGTCATTGTCCGTTATTTTGTTTGATTCCAGATGATTATTTATCAGTCGAATGATTTTTCCATTTATTAAGATATCGGAATAAATCGATAAATTGAACGTGGAAGGGTATTCGATATATTGTTTGTTGATGATAGGGTATTTTGAGAAAGTGGCTATCCCGTGATGGTTTGAGTTTTCGTTCAGCCTGTATTTGATGTGTTTGTACGGATATTTTGCAAATAAGCGCTGGATGTCAGCCATGGTCAGGTATTGTTTTTTATCACTCACGGTGAATTCCTGTAAACAGATGATATCGGCATCTGATTCCAAAACGTATTTCATAACCAGATTCGGTCTTTTGGTAGTGTGTTTTTTTAACCTGCCACTCATCAATGTGTTGTATGTGAGTATCTTGATTGAACTTTTTACAGGAATCGGATTCATCTGCCCAAACCGCACTGGAAATGTGTTGCTGATCTGAGGAGCTGAAATGAGCAATATGCTTAATGATAGAAGGAAAAACCACTTGCGGGCTATTATCCATACGACTACAAAAGCCATGTTGAAAAAGATCGATAGCGGATAAATCAGGGCGAAATAAGCAGGAAAAGTGATTTTCGCCGGACTAACAACGGAACCGATTAAAGTTATGAGCATAAAAAGGGCTACAACTATATTTGAAGCCATCATAACCCATTTTACTATTGTTCTCCCAAACATGACTTTTGTTTAATTCCCGATTCAATAATCCAATTCATGAATCAGTTCTTTTTCCCTTGTTCAAATAGTTTATTTTTTTCTTCGGTAGACAGGCTTTCGTAGCCGGATGTTTTAATCTTATCAAGAATTTTATCGATATCGGCCATTTTGCGGACTTTATTCATGTTGAATTCAGCATCACTCATGGTGGAACTTTTACGATGCGGATTCGGCTTGGCTTTTAATTTGCGTGGACCAAATAAATCCGAAATTGCATCCAAAATCCGGTTCAACCCTTTTGTCAAATCTCTACCTTGACGCAAAGATACAACAAATAAATAACCTGCCAAAGCACCTCCTAAATGTGCTAGTTCACCACCTCCATTGTTGGAAGTGATCCCGAATAAACTGGTTAGTACAAAGAATATAGCTATGTATTTGAGCTTTACATTTCCTATGAACAGCATCTGCAATTCCATGTTGGGCGAACGGAAAGCTGTTGCTACTATTATAGCCATGATGGAGCCTGATGCTCCCAACAGCAGGCTTTGATGTAATTCAGGGGCGTAATAAGGAAATATATTGTATGACACAACATACACTATAGCTGCCAGAAAACCACCCACGAGGTATAGCCCGACAAGCTGTTTCTCGGAAAAGTACATGAGAAATATTCTTCCAAACCAGAACAGGGTGAACATGTTGAAGAAGATATGCAGGAATCCTTCATGCAAAAACATATATGTCAACGGAGTCCACGCCCTGTAAAGCAACAGGTTTAAATCGGCTGGAATGGCAAGGTAAGATAACAAAAAAGTACCTGACAGGTTGAACAGCAGGAGCAGGATTAATATTAATTTCAACAGGACAAATACACTGGCATTGATGTAAATCAGCTTTATAAGCGAGCTTCCCTGCTTGAAAGTCTGTTTGATGTTATCAATAATATTCATGTTGTATGTTGGCTTAAAGCGTTTTCTTTTTCTTCCAGAACAGGATCAATATTGCACCAAAAAGCATACCACCAAGGTGGGCAAAATGTGCAATGTTATCACCTGAAAATTGTGCTACTCCTAAGAATAATTCAGCCACGCCATAGAGCAATACGAAAACCCGTGCCTTAATGGGGATCGGGATAAAAAGCATCATGAGCCTTACTTCCGGGAATAACCATCCGAAAGCCAGCAATAAACCAAAGACAGAACCTGAGGCTCCGATGGTGATGAGTGCGTTTAGAAAGGCCCTTTTCTGTTCAATCAGCGCAGGTGCATTCAGTACATCCGACGAAATGGCGCTGTTTATCTGTGCAATGGCTGAATGAAATTCAATCGTCCAGAATAACTCCTGTACCAGTCCTGCACCTACCCCGGTGAGCAAATAATAAAACAGGAAGCGTTTTGTACCCCACAATTGCTCCAATACCCCACCGAACATATACAACGCAAACATGTTAAAGAAAATATGACCAATCCCGCCATGCATAAAAGAGTAAGTTACCAGTTGCGCGGGATTGAATTTAGCAGATTCCCAGTAATGTAGTCCCAGTATATCGGTCAGGTCGACATGTAGATCCCATTTCATAAAGATACCGGGTACAACCACACTAGCCAGCCATAACACAACATTGATCGCAATCAGGTTTTTCACTACGGGTGGTATAGAGTTCAAAAAAGAAGGTCTGTAATTATTCATGTTGTTGAATTATATGTATAGAATTAAATAAAAAATACAGGATTTGGAATGATCCTTTGATAATTTGGTGTTGCTTTTTAGATTTTACCTGAATATTAAATCGTAATTTTGGGTTGAATTATTTCGTAAACCCCCTGTAGGGCTACATTTTGTCACGCAAAAGTAATGAAAATAACGTCGAAAACATGTTTTCTAACATAATTTTCGAAAAGATATAAAATAAAACGTTTTTTTTTAATTTAAACGCTTGTATATTAATTACAATCTGCTACATTTGCAATATCAAAAATATATT
>Ga0302210_10001186_pt1 | contig 11172 bp, 9 predicted proteins | sample II_Fen_E3_2_FD_198793 | JGI IMG/M metagenome (GOLD analysis project Ga0302210, IMG submission 198793) | Peat permafrost microbial communities from Stordalen Mire near Abisko, Sweden - II_Fen_E3_2 | ecosystem: Environmental > Terrestrial > Soil > Wetlands > Permafrost | place: Sweden: Abisko... | reverse complement strand
CAAAAAAATCAAAGGCTACCCTCAGTAATGCATATACAGGCATTTTGATCATTGCTGAAGCCATCAGCGTCGTTGCACTCGATGGTGCCGCCGGATAAGCCCGTGGCAGCCATACATTGATTGGAAATAATCCCATTTTTGCCGCAAAACCAATGAAAAACAAAAAAAAGATTACAGACCCTGCTAATTCTGATACCTGTGCTCCAATATTCTTATAAGCAGCAAACTCCAAACTACCTGTATACCAATACAATAATAAAAAAGCGATACTCAAACAAACACCGATTACATGCGTCATTGTTAAATAGATATAGCCCGCGGAACGAACTTTCTTTTTTTCATGTTCAAACATTACCAGCGCAAAAGACGTCAATGCCATGAACTCCCAAAAGATCAAAAATGTCACAGAAGTATCCACACCAACCACGCCAATAAGGGAAAGAATAAAAAAATTCATAATAGCCCCGAGATAGTTTCTACCATCCAGCTGTTCATAAGAACCCATATCTCCTTGTGCATAAATAGCACAAATTAAAACCATGCTACCAATAATCAATAAAAAGAAGGACGATAACATATCAAAATGAACTTTCAATATGATTGGGTTCATAATCGTCCACGCTGTCAAATTTAAGGTTTCTTGAAACAAAAGCAGCCGACCCGCCACAATTGTCATCAAAAAACCGCCAATAAAAGAACAACAATTAGCAAAAGCAGATGCAAAGCGCTGCCATTTATGCAAAAGCAGCGGAAATATACCGCCCAAAATAAAAAAGAGCAGACCAAGCTCAAATAAACTGTTAAATAAATCATGCGTTAACAAAAACATACTACCTCCAATATCTGTACTGTTGAATATCTGATTATTTGAATATACTACATATCTAACAAATAAACAAGTGATTGCTGTACAAAAAATAAAAAGAGCCCCTATATATAACAAGCTTTTCCAGCCTATTACTGTCTAGGAACTCTTTAAAAATTATTTTTTTTTATATTTTTGCAACAACACTTTGGCTAAAACCACTCACTTTAGCGATCTGCCAAGTGGACGTTGTATCCAGTGATTTCACTTCTTTCAACATTTCATTGCGATCTGGTTTCGACAGACGTTTTAACTCCGCTACCGTTTTCACTCGAGCTAAACGAAGCAAAAGTGCCAGCAAATCTGCATCAGCAATTTTTTCTCGACAAGCTTCTAAACATTTGTCCTCAGAAGGTTCATTCATATACTTACGAAAAGCAATGCGCTGCGCTGCTGCTTCTTTACCAAAAATAGCTAAAACTGTTTGCGTATCAACAATCGAATCCATATCCATGTATTCTTTAAAGCTACTCCACGGATATCTGCTAATTTCAGTTACCTTACCTGTACGGACAGGTTCTTGATGAATATAGCGCAAAACTGTTTTTAAATAACCATCTGACTCAATTGGTTCACTTTTAAAACGATCGTGAAACAGCTGCCCTTCACGAGCATATTTTGCATTATACCGTGCAACATACTTGACCCCAATACGCTTCATAATATTACTGACGGTACTCTGCCCTTCACGAATCACAAGATGGACATGATGATCCATCACCACATAACCAAATACCTCATAACCACAAATTGCTTTATAATCATGCACCAATTTTAAAAAAGTTCTTTTGTCCTCTTCATCTTCAAATACGGTTTGCATATCAAGACCGCGTATAATAATATGATAAATCCCGGTACTACTTTTCACTCTTGCTTTTCTTGCCACTTACATTCACTCCATTCGGAAACATTTTATCATAAGTCCTAGGAGGGATGCAATATCTGTCCCTAAAGTTATTGGCTTTCATAATTGTTGCACAATAGACGCAATGCTAAAAACTTGCTAAAAGCAAATCACACGAGAGTGAAACTGTTTTTCTAAGAATTCTGCTATTTACCTGTTTTCACAAATACGTTATACTGAAATAGTACTTCATACGAAATAAAATTTATCAAAGCAGGTGTATTCATGAAAACAATCGCGCTAATTGCCCATGACAAGAAAAAAAATGAAATGTTAGAATTTGTCGACCATCATAAAGATGTACTTTCACAATACGAACTTGTTGCTACTAGAACAACTGGGACACTGATCAATGAAAAATTTCATTTAAATGTAAAAACCTTGATGTCCGGTCCACTTGGCGGTGACCAACAAATCGGCGCACTCGTCGCAACTGAAAAAGTCGATCTTGTCATTTTCTTGCGTGACCCGCTGACGTCACAGCCTCACGAACCAGACATTACTGCGTTACTGCGAATCTGCGATGTACATAATATTCCGTTGGCTACCAATCGTCGAAGTGCTCATATCTTAGTAAAATGGCTTGTTACGGAACAAAACAAATAAGACAATAAAAAAACAGACGATCGAAATCGCCTGTTTTTTTATTGTCTTATTAAATTTTATACTGGTTAATATCCGTCGCAAAACTCTGTGTCATTTTCTTGAATTCGCCAATCTTTCCGATCATATCCTGCAATTTGTCATTGTAAATCCGAACTGCTGAATTAACTTCCTGCGTTGCCGCTGAATTTTCTTCAGAAATTGCCGCAATCGATTCAATATTTCCATAGACAGAATTAATATCTTCCATTTCATGTTCCAACTTAGAGATCATATCCACAATACCTGCTGAAACAGCTCTAATATTCGCAACATGTTCCGCATTCTCATTTACAACACCAATAAGCTGTTTGCTTTCTGTTGACAAAAGCGCATATTCTTCATCAACCGATTTCACAACATCTTGAATTGTATGCGTGATCACCAATACATCCTCTGAAATAATTTCCGAATGCTGCTGTGACTCTTCGGCGAGTCGGCCAACTTCCTGTGCTACAACTGCAAAGCCACGTCCCTGTTCACCCGCTCTAGCAGCTTCAATCGCTGCATTTAGCGCCAGCATATTCGTTTGTCCGGCAATCGCGGCTACCATACCCGTTATTTCTGTAATTTTCTGTGTTTGCACACTTAATTTTCCTACATCTTTTTTGACCTTAGCAAAATTAACCATACTGTCATGGATTTTATCACTCGAACTATGAACCTCACCAAAACCTCGATCAATTTTATCAACGGCATTTTGCAAATGCTGGTTATTTTCAACTTGCTGATCCACAACCGTTTTAAGCGTTGCAATGTTACCGTTCAAAATCCCGACTGCATCCGTAGTCGAAGTTGCTTCATGAAGTACCGATACAGCTACCTCATCTATAATATTCGTAATATGATCGGAAGCCGCTCCCATGTTACCCGCGAGCGTATTAAATGTTCCACCATAGCGATTCAATTCATCGGTCGTTCCTTTAAAACCAGTAAAATCAGCTTTAATACGTTTTTTATATTCTTCAATCTTACCATTGAGGCGCTCAAACTCATCTTTTGTATGTAACGTAAAGGTCTCAATATAGCGATGCTCTAAAAGTCGATCCATCTGCATTTTTATAGACTGCATTGGACGCAATAGAACCGCTGATGAAATATAAGATACAATACCCGCTACCAAGGAAGTCCACAAAGACACTTCTGTAAAGGTACGAACAATAAGCAGTGCTACGAACACAGCAACCGTTACTAATAAGCCGATTTTAGCGGCAATTCCTCCGACAAACCCTAGCCATTTATTAAGACCAAAAGTTTCCGTATGCGTAATTGATTGAGCAAATTTCAACTTCAATTTTAAGGAATTTGAAGTTTGTTCCAGCACTTCGATGCCCAATGCTTCATAATAATGTTCAGCGGAACCATCCAATAAGCCAAGGAAATAATCGAACATAGCTCGATTTGAACGATACGAAAAAACTGCTTCATATTCACTGATCGGAGTCATAATAACCTCTGGTGGTTTCGCACCCGCAATACGTTTCACCACTTCCACATGTATATCATACAGTGATGCTAAAAAAGAATATAATGTTTTATTTTGAAAAAAGGCGGGATAAACATTAAAAAATGCCGTAACGTTATCTTTCCCAATGGCATGCCAAATTTGTTTGACCGATTGACCTGTCTTTTTTGACAGCATCTCCACCATCTGTTTTGGTTTATTATCTTCTACATCTTCGGTTGGCAAAAAAATCCTTGTTGGCTCCCAACCAAGGTTGCCCATGATTTCAGCCATTACAGCTTCGCCCCAGAGTTTTTTGGCTGTACTAATCCACGTTGCTACAACTGTCCCCTTTATTTTAATCACCCCATAAATTTCTAGAACTATTCTTAATTAGATCTAATTATACATTATATCAATTCATTTGGAAATGCTTTTATAGGATTTATAGCCTGCTTTACAGAAAAAAAAGAGCTGTTGTTACCAGCTCCGTTTAACGATCTATCCTATATTGTTACTATTTACATGCTGACGAAATCCCTTATGTTCAGAAATTTTCCGACCAATCGCCATTATTTTCCCACCAATACAACCACGACAATGTGCTGGTGTATCCGAAACACATATTTTCCCTGGATATAATGCATATTTGCGCCGATAATCGCCCTCGGTTACATTCGGCATTACAACATTGGCTCCTGACTGTAGAGCAATGATTCTTGCATTACGATCGAGCGTTTCCATCGCCGTCGTTGCAGGAATATTAGCCTCTGGCAGTAAAAGCCTCAATAACGCCACAAAGGACCGCGCCAAGGGAAACGAACCTCCTTTTTCATCTTTTAACGGCGTATCACCATTAGGAATAAAAGGTCCAATACCAATCATATCAGCATCGATTTCTTGAAAAAATAAAATATCTCGGGCTAGAGATTCAATAGTCTGATTGGGTAATCCCACCAAAGACCCCGTACCAACTTCATAGCCTAACCTCTTAAGATCCCGTAAGCAGCGAAGACGATTTTCAAAACTCATACCTGGATTTAAAGCTTCATATAAACCCTTATCGGTTGTTTCAATACGAATCAAATAACGATCTGCGCCAGCTTCCTTATAAGCCTTATATTCTTCATATGTTTTCTCACCAATACTCAATGTAATCGCAAGATCCATTTCTTTTATTTTCCGTAAAACACGACGAAGAATTTCAACGCTAAAATAGCTATCTTCACCAGATTGCATCACAACGGTCTTATAGCCATACGATTTCGCCTTCGCCGCAAAATCAAGAATTTCTTCTTCGGAAAGTCGATACCGTTCAACCTTTTTATTATCTCTCCGCAACCCGCAATAAAGGCAATTCTGTTTACATATATTTGAAAATTCAATCAACCCACGCAAATGAACTTCATTGCCGACAAAGTTCTGGCGAACCCGATCGGCTGCTTGAGCAAGCTCTTCTTGATATTCTGTATTTTTTAATAATGCAACAATCTCGCTGCATTCCAATTTGTGTGTTTGTTCCGCTTTTTTAATTAATTTATGATAATCCATACGTAACACCTTTTCGTTATAATACTCAATATTAATATATATCATTTAGCGAGAACTTTCGCAAACGAAGTTTTTCAAGCTACTTCGTATATAGTTGTGCAGCATAAGCTATACTGCGATCCTGTAATTCTGTCTGATGCAAAACAGCATACTTTACAATTTCGTCATAAAAAATATGATCGAAACTCTTACTTGATAATTTAGTCATAGCCTCTAGAATATTAGGAGCACTGCTTTCCAGCGCATTCCAGTCTGTATCCAGATCTGTATATGTTTTCACAAATACAGTTTGATGCTGCATATCAACCACCAGATCTTCTACAGCTCCAGCCAGATTTTCATAGCCTGTCGTATCGAAGCCTTTCCATTTACGTTTTTCTACGACATCTTGAATCTGAATCCAGTCAAAACTTTTAACCGCTTTCACCAGCAAAAGATTACGATCGACCCGACCCGTATTATCTACAAAAAAACGTATTTCACTGGTATTGAAATAATAGTTGATTCGTGCTGAAGACTGCACCCATTTATAAGAACTATCCGAAATCGCCAAGTCCGCGAAAGCCGGCCGAGGTAAAACCAACCACATACATACCATTGCCATAAAGCAAACAAAAAAATTTTTCCGCATCAGCATTCTCCTATCAATTAAATTTAAATCTACTCACATCTGAATAACTTACGCTGCTATTTTCCGTTTTCTATCGCAAAATAGCAACATAAGTCATCCAAACGCTTCATAAGCATTAATCCAATACCTAACAGTAATCATAATATTATTTTAGTATGTCTGTCAATTCTCTACTACTAAAAAAGTTTGAATCAAAATTAAAATTTTAACTCAAACTTTTTTAGTGAACAAATCCACGTATCATTCTTTATTATTTTATTTTCCTGCTGTTTTGGGGGATTTTCTCAATGCGCGCTGTATATTTTTTGTATTATGATTGAGATCATCTTCATGGTTTGCTGCATAATCAATTATCTGTTGTGCAAAAATATATTCCGGATGATCTTTTGGTAAAACTTTCAGATCATAAAGCTGGTCCGAACTTTCAGCATTCAACACTTTAAACGCCGCATCAATATCTTGATGACTCTGTATCAAAACCATTTTTTTATCTAAATCAATTTCTCTAACTTCAATAATTCCATGGAAATTTTCATAACCAGTCATTTTTTGACCATTTGCTTCACGCTGTGCAATAATGTCCTGTGCTTTTGCTTGTTCATATGTCATAATAGCCGAAAATAACAATCTGCTTTTATCGATTTTACCATGTTTATCAACAGCATATGATATATTATCACGGCCAAAATAATAATTAGTCTGATCGGAAGAAAATGCCCATTGATAGCCTTTTATTTCAACTGACTGCTCCTGTGCCAAAACCACTGGCATCATCACTAAAAGAGCTAAAATCATACTCATGAAAAGAATAACCTGTTTTTTCATTATAAAACCCCTATTCATCTCTGTATTTTACTGACATCTATACTTTATATTCGTTAATTTTATACAGATATTCTTTGATTCCTATTAAAATTTACACGATTTCGCCAAAATCTTGTCTCTCCACTTAAATATAATACATGTAATCATTCGCTGCATAAAGTTCATCCAAATTATATGGCGTTTCTTGATATACATAATAATTGAGCCAATTCACAAATAAGAGATTTGCCACACTACGCCATTTCACAACCGGCTGCTTGGTCGGATCATTATTTGGATAATAGTTTTGTGGAATATCTATTTTCATGCCGGCTTTTATATCGCGATCATATTCACCTTTTAATGTAAGTGGATCATATTCAGCATGTCCAGTAATAAAAAATTGTCGCTTTTCTAGATTCGCAATCGCATAAACGCCTGCCGCTCCTTCCGCTTCTGACAAAATAGTCAACGCTTCTACTTTTTCAATATCTTCCTTGCGGACTTCTGTATGACGCGAGTGCGGAACATAAAATTCATCATCAAAACCACGAAATAATTTTTCATGTTCCACACTCAAATGATGTTTATATACACCGAAAATCTTCGGTGAAACTGCATGCTTTTTGATTCCATAATGATAATAAAGACCGGCTTGTGCTCCCCAACAAATATGGAATGTAGAATAGGCATGGGACTTACTCCATTCCATGATTTCACAGATTTCATCCCAATACGCAACATTCTCAAACTCCATCTGCTCAACGGGAGCACCAGTAATAATCAGTCCATCATATTTTTTATGTCTAACCTCCGCAAAGGTACCATAAAATTCAGTCAAATAATCTTGCGATGTATGCTGTGGTACATAGGATTCCGTATAAATAAAATCGACTTCAACTTGAATTGGTGAATTTCCTAAAAGACGCAGCAGCTGCGTCTCCGTAACCGATTTCACTGGCATAAGATTCACAATCAAGATTTTAAGCGGTCTAATATCCTGTTTATAAGCTCGATCCGTATCCATAACAAAAATGTTTTCGCTTTCTAAAATATTGGTTGCTGGTAAATTATTTGGTATTTTTATTGGCATATTCGTTTATCCTCCCTTTAAAAACGAAAGATTTCTCTCACTCTAAGCAAGAAAAAGATCCCATTCAAATGAAAGGGATCTTTTTAAGCGTGTTCCCTCTCATCTTCCAGGAATTTTCCTGCTGGATTTAGCACCTTGCGCATGCGCCGGTTGCCGGGTGTCATCGGGCCAGTCCCTCCACCACTCTTGATAAGAGTAATATGAAATTTTTAACGTCATAAATCAATAATTGATTTTAACATAACAACTTTACAAGTGTCAATAATTTTTCATTTTACATAATACCTAATGAAGTCATATGAATAACAACTTCAGGCAACGGTAAAACAAATTTAAAGATCGCCACAAAATGAGCAATACTTCCAGCTAAGACAAACAAATGCCAAATCGCATGATTATAAGGGATTTTTTTTACAAGATAAAAAACTGCACCCACCGTATAAAAAACACCCCCAGCAATCATCCAATAAATTGCTTCAATCGGCAGCAGCCCCAAAAGCGGGCGAATCATCACCACCGCAAACCAGCCCATTGCCAAATAACACAATGTGCCCAAAAGCTTAAATTTTTTAACACAAAAAATCTGAAAAACAATTCCTGCTGCTGCCAATGACCAAACAATGCCAAAAATTGTCCATCCCACTTCACCGTGTAAAGGAATTAATGTAAAAGGCGTATAGTTGCCTGCAATCAAAATATAAATTGCCGCATGATCAATAAATTTAAAAATTGACTTGAGCTTCTCATTCGTAAAGCTATGATACAACGTAGACGCAAGATACAACAATATAAGCGAAATCCCATAAATAATACAACTCGTAACATGCCAGGTACCTTCATCATAATAAAGCAGAAGCATTCCAACAAGTGCAACAACCGCCATCGCTGTACCAACTCCATGCGTTACCGCATTTAAAATTTCCTCGAGACTAAGTCGAGCCTTAATAACAACTTCATGCATAAAAACACATCCTTTCCTCTTAACAAAAGTTAAGCATATGCATCGAATACCCCTTCATTTTACCACAAACCAAATGAAAATGAATCCTTTTCTCATAGAAATTTTAAATCTTTCATCACGAATAACGCCTTTAAATTCAAATAAATCAGCTGCATCTTGCAATATAGGTGCAATTGATTATTTTCTATTTAAATAGTATAATTGTCCTATATTACATGGAGTGGATTGTATTATGAAAAAATTTTCTTTTTACAATCATTTCAAGCAACGGATTGAATTCAAAATTATTTCATACATAAAGTAAAGTAGCTATCGCCACAATAAAATTCGCCATTTTCCAAGATGATCACTAATAAATCCTTACTTATTTAGGATGGATAATTCAGCTATTCATACTACTATAACAACCATGAATGATAGTATAATACACTGTTTAAATAATCACCAAACTATGCTACAATTATTAATTGTAACCATCTCTTGGCGATTATTTTTCATTGCTAAAGCTTAACATCAATGGTTTTTTTAGAACTTTTAACTTGGATTTCTTAATGCACAATAGGATAATTTTGTTCTTATTTACATGATCATTTCATTCGATAAGATAAGGTCGTGATTCCTATGAACCGGACAAAAATAAAAAAGCATTATTTAAAACATATTTCTGTGTTATTATCTTTTTCTATTGCTTTAACTATTTGTGTTGAAATTCCCGTTGTCCAATATAATATTGCCGGGAAAGCACTTATAGTCATCCTACTTTTCGTTGCTCTTTATTATTGTTTAAAATTGCAAGAAAATGTTAGATCTTCTGACCAACAACATCTTGAATTCGATTCATTAATGAATACCGTATCTTGCGGTATCGTTACCTATGCCTTGGATGAAAACCTCACGATCTTATATGCAAATGAAGGTTATTATAAATTAATCGGTTACACCGCTGCACAAGTCAAACAAAAGTTCAACAATAGTGGTCGTAATTTTATCGGTGCAGAAAAACTTCTCAGCAAAATCGTCGTCTCCGATACAAATACGCCTAATATTGATCATTTGACTTTTGATTTTACGCTAAAAAGAGCAGATGGAACTTCAGTATGGCTACGAGCAAACTGTTATCGGTACCATCGATCAAGCAATCGATATGACACGATATCCTATTTATTGCTTGATATTACAAAATCAAAAATGTATCAACAAAAGCTATTATTAGAAAAAGAACGCTATCATATTGCTACAGAAATAACAAATGATGTCATATTCGAATACGACATTGAGACTGATATAATAGAACACAGTGCCAAATATACGGAACTATTCGGTCGGCCGGCTCGTTGCGTAAATTTTTCGAAAAATATCGATAAAGATAATTTTGTATATCGTAAAGATATTGATACAATCAAAAAATTAATCATTGCATTTCGATCAGGTGAACCAACATCTTCCACCGAACTCAAACTTCGCAACATCGAAGGTTCCTATACGTGGTATCATGTCAACAGTCAAACAATCTATAATATACGGCATAAACCGATTAAAGTCATCGGTAAAATCGTCAATATCGATGCACAGAAAAAGACCTTATTATCCCTCGAAAAAAAAGCCTGCAAAGACCCTCTAACCGATTTATATAACAAAACCGTCACAGAAAGTATGATCAACCGATTCCTTAAAAAAACACCAAAATCCAACGCCGTCCACGCCTTAATGATTATTGATATTGATGATTTTAAAGATATCAATGACACCTTTGGTCATCTTATCGGTGACGAAGTGCTCAAAACATTTTCGATGCAGCTTCAATCACTGTTCGGTCCCAATGATGTCATCGGTCGAATCGGCGGTGATGAGTTTGTTGCTTTTATGCATGATATCCGCTCCACAAAAACAGTATTTCGCAAAGCCAACGCCATTTCACATACCCTCCGCCAAAATCAATATGCTGGCAATAAAGACTGCATGGTATCCGCCAGCATCGGTATCGCCATTTCTCCACAAAATGGAGCGACGTACAAAGAACTGCTCGATGCCGCCGATCATGCTTTATATAAAATAAAAAGCAGCGGTAAAGATTGTTTCGCCACAGCTAACAATACATATCAAAGCTCTTAAGCTGATGTTTCATATTATTTTTTTACAATTTCTTGACATTTTATCAATACTACGTTAAAATATGTTGTGTGATCGCGCTGATGTAGCTCAGTTGGTAGAGCAGCTCATTCGTAATGAGCAGGTCGTAGGTTCAATTCCTATCATCAGCTCCAGTGTTATCAATGC
>Ga0302210_10001183_pt1 | contig 11184 bp, 1 predicted proteins | sample II_Fen_E3_2_FD_198793 | JGI IMG/M metagenome (GOLD analysis project Ga0302210, IMG submission 198793) | Peat permafrost microbial communities from Stordalen Mire near Abisko, Sweden - II_Fen_E3_2 | ecosystem: Environmental > Terrestrial > Soil > Wetlands > Permafrost | place: Sweden: Abisko... | reverse complement strand
ACCTCACACCTTGGATACTACCATTGTCCATAATAATAACTCTATCCTCTATGATAATACTAATCTTTTGTCTTCTAATCTGCCTTCTTCTTCACTTCCTTCTCCCATTCCGCAGTCCGATTACAGGGGTGACATTATTATAGCCAATGATCCTCCACTTGTATCCAACATTCCTCAACCTCCTGCTGTTGTTGATGCTAATCATTTGACTTCTAATATCTCTAGTAGTAGTGTCAGTGCTGGTTCGACTACCGTTGTTGCTGAACCCAATGATAATGTGGTAGATACTAATAGCAATCCTACCCTTTCTTCCTCTTTGCCTTATCTTCGTCCACGCGATAACCTATCAAATTGGAAAACTCGAAAATCATATTATCTCTGCTATAATCTCACTATCAAGAAAGCTGAAAAACTATTTCCTAAGGCTGATTGTGACAAAGCTAATCAATCTGAATTGCGTCAACTGATTGATATGGGTGCATTTGAACCTTTGTCTGCTCGTGATTACCGTCGTCTCTTTGACAACAAGAAGAATCCCAAACGATTTCGCATCCTACCCTGTCATATGTTTATTAAAGCAAAATATGATGCTAGTGGCAAGTTTGAAAAGCTCAAATCTAGATTAGTAGCCGGTGGCAACATGCAAGAAGAACTTGATGAATTCCAACGTACTTCTCCCACTGCCCAAATATCTTCTCTATTAGTTTGTGTAAGTATCGCTGCTAAATGCTCTTATCATACTATTACAGCTGATGTGAAAGCAGCATATCTCAATGCCTCATTACCTTCCAATCAACAACATCTCATGCGTTTTCCTTCTTCTCTCACTCCTCTTTTGATCAATTTGGATCCTACTATAAAAGATTGTGTCTTACCTGATGGTAGTACAGTAGTTAGACTAGTGAAAGCCTTGTATGGATTACAAGAGAGTGCTTTGTTATGGTATGAAACTATTTCTTCTACTTTGATCAATGATTTAAAATTTAGCCGTTCTGAAGCCGACAAATGCATCTTTGTTTATTCATCTCATCAAGACCAAAATCATTGTATTATTGTGTTGTATGTTGATGATTTATTCATTTGTTGCCAACAGCAAAGTGATTTAAAGAAAATTGTTTCCACTCTCACTCGAAAGTATAAAGATATGAACATCTGTACTGATACCTCTTCTATCTCCTATCTTGGTATGGAATTTAAATTCAACAATGATTTGCACAGTGTGTCTGTTACCCAATCTGGTTATGTCGGAAAGATTTTAGAATCTTATCCCAACATTGGTACTGCAACTTCTCCCGCAACCAATGACTTGTTGAACGAAAATGACTCCGATCATATTGGAAATGAGTCTTTATCATCTCATGATCAAAAGCAATTTGTATCCCTTTTGATGAAATTGATGTATTTAGCTAAACGCACAAGACCAGATATTCTTATGCCAATATCGTATCTAGCAACCAAATCCCATGGTGCAACTGTCAATGACTTCAATAAATTATTTCGTGTATTGAAATATATCAATGGAACCAAAGAATTAGGATTGAATTTGTCTCCTACTAGTTTGGAATTAAATTGTTTCATTGATGCTAGTTTCGCTATTCATGCGGATGCTAGAAGTCATTCAGGTATTGTTATTAGTCTAGGTCCTACCGTCTCACCTGTTGCTGTCTTCTCCAAGAAACAAGTCTTGACAACCAAAAGTTCCACTGAAGCTGAACTGGTTGCTCTCGATGAAGGTGTTACTACGCTGATCTGGTTTCAACGTCTTATGAATGACTTATCCTATGCTTCTTTACCTTCGATTGTTTATCAAGATAATCAATCCACGATTCATATTGCTAGGCATGGTCCTAATGGTTCCCGCAGAACCCGACACATCAATGTTCGTTACTTCTTCGTCAAAGATCATCTGGAAACAGGTAATTCTATTATTAAATATTTGCCAACCGAAGACATGGTTGCTGACCTGTTGACTAAGCCCTTCACTGGTACCAAATTTCGTGAACTACGTGATCAACTGCTTAATTCTATTCCTCACAAATGAATTGACTTAATTGTTATTTTATTACAATACAATAGAGTAAGCAGGGGTGTGTTGACTGAACTTTATTTCTCGGATTTCCTTCTAATGAATTCCTTCGCAAAATTAAATCAAAAGACATTTCTTTGGATTCTGTTTGCTCTCTCTCTCAATCAGAATCTTCTTTTCCTTTCTCTATCATATTTATTTTAGTTTGTTGTAGTTCTTGTTGAATTTCCTATGTTGCCATTTCTTATTGCAATTGTAGTTTGAAGTAAGTTGTAAAATCCATTCCACATCGCTATAATTTAATTATATTCGTATCGTGTGACGTCTTCCACTCTGTTATCAGATTTGAAACTGTCCTTGTTATACTTTGCTTTTCGGAACCGTTAACTGTGTAGTCTCATTGATTCGCTAACGCTTTGTTCGACGTGTAATAGTGTTTTTAGTGCTTTTTCAAGATAATTAAATTATCGGTCCTTCCTGGCTCAAGATGTCCTTACCTTTAGCTAATGATTCTTTATCTTCTCGTGCGGTGGATGGTTCTTACCCACCAAGACTAAATCTTAATCCTAATAATTTTCGCTACTTTAAACAAGCTTATATTGCCTACTGTAAGCGCACTTTTCCTGAAGGTGGTAATACCCTTCAAACAAATACTTATCCCCAATTCATTGATCCTCTAAATCCTGGTGGTGGCCCCCAGTCTATGGAACAAAAATTATATTTTGAAGAATTGAAAGAAATTCGTTTTCGACAACGAAAATTCCAAAATGAAACTAGTCCTGCTGTTACAGGATCACTCATGCAATGTTTAAGTGATGAATCTTTGTTGTTAATCCGATCTGATGCTACCTTTGCAAATATTTATGCTACTAATGATTTTCTTGCACTGTGGCAATTAATCGAAACGAAACATGTCGCCGGAACTGGTCGCCCGGAACAACAAATTCATCGAGAAATTCGTGTTTTAGAAAGCATGATGCAAGGAAACAAGTCTCTTCGTCAGCATTCTATGGATTATTCTCAACAAATGGAAAAAATAATCTACCTTGGTAATAATCCTGATGGTGCTATGGCTGCATCTCGTTTCTTGTTTAGTCTTGATGCGAAATTTTCTCGCAAGGTCAATGAAATTCTTTCTTCCGCCAATCCTCCACAGAACTTTGCAGATGCTAAGAATTTAATTATTGCATTTGATGACAATCAATCGTCCATTGACTCACTCATGAATCGTTCTAGAAATGGTGGAAAGAACGAAGTGGTTTCATACACTCAGCAAGTTCGTCCTTCTTCTTCTGAAAAGCGTCCAAATTCGCAGTTTTTACAGAAACGTGTTGATGATGAAACGAAAGAATTCAAACAACCAACAACCAACAATTCGTCTAATAATAATTGTAGATGGTGTAAATTGTCTGGACACTCTGCTCAAACCTGTCGAAAATTGGAACGTTATTTGAAACGTCATCCGAATGCAGCAGCTTCTTCCGATGATGATTCTTACCCTCAATCTTCCTTGACTAATCGTGGCGACAGAAGAAGTAGTAGAAGTAGAAGTCGCAGCAAATCACCTTCTTCTTCTATTGGTAGTAATGGTCATGGTAGTAAACGAAGTGATAGGAGTAAATCACCCAAAAAAACTTCTTTTCCCTCCTATATGTATCCAATGGTCCATTTTTCTAATGATGATGATGATGATGATGAAGAAGATGATATGTCGATCGCTGAAGAACACGCTCATGTTGCTGTGGTGAATGATGAAGCAACTACTCTTATTAGTGATAATATTCTATATACCTATAAATCTATTCATACTGATAATTTATCTACCATCACTCTTATGATTGATACTGGCTCTACTGTCAATGTTGTTAATGATATTTCTTTATTGTGTGATGTTACCTCTGACAGTGGAAAAGAAATTGTCATCCATGGCATTGGTTCTACCCCTACTCGTACTCATACTAAAGGAATATTCTCTATTTTCGGTGTTGCTTATTTTGTACCTGGATTACCCTTTTGTATTATTTCTTATTCTCAATTACGGAAAATGATGAAAGCTATTGATGGAAATCTCCAATATTCTAGCGACTCTGATTCCTTTAATGCTTCTTTTGTATCTCATTCTTTGTCATTTGTGCGTGATAAAAATTTATACTTGTGTCACATTTCTAAAACCTATCTATCTTCCTTGTTGTTATTGACTAATACTCATCATCATGCGAATGCTGTCGTGGCTGAGTCTGCTTTTGCAACCAAAGCTAAGACTATCAAGATTGCTGATTCTGGTGAGTTCATATCCCAAGAGCGTCGTGCCAATGCTGTTGCTGTACGCAAGCTTCATGAAATGCTCGGTCATCCAAGTGATTCTGTGCTAGGTCCTGCATTAGACAATGGTGTCTATCGCAATTTATCTCTCACCTCCCAAGCCTTAACTGATGCTCAGAAAATATTAGGCAGATGTACTGGTTGTGATCTCGGTAAACTTGTTAGACCTACTGAGAAATCCTCTGTTTCTCCGCCAATCGTGAAGATCGCCAGCTTGCTCCACATGGATATCTATTTTTGTACTGGTGAAGCTGATCGCAAAGAACCTTACCTCATTTGTGTTACAGAAAGTGGTGGTATGGTGTATTCTATTCATTTGGAATCGAAGAGTGCACAGAAACTATTGGATGGTATCATGTCTATTGTATATGATTTGCATTCCCACGGTCATAAAGTTGATGTTATCCGAACTGATCGAGAAATTGTTTTTGTCTCTCTCTCACATGTATTATCTGCTGTTGGTATTCATATGGAATTTACTTCCCCTGACCAACATGAAAAGCAAGCAGAGCGTGCAATTCGCGTTATCAAAGAACGTATTCGTTGTATCTTGCATTCTTTAGTCTATACCTTACCTCGTTCGTTGTACAAATACCTCAATGAATTTGCAGTGAATTGTATTAACCTTGTACCTAATTCTCAATCTGGAATTCGTACTCCTTATGAAATCATTACCAAGAAAGTGATTGATGCTCCCTTATCCCTCAAAGCTCGCTTTGGTGAATTTGTTTTATGTCGTGTCCCTTCTCCCTCTACTGACAAAGCTCTTGATCGCAGGGGTGAATTCGGTATTGTCGTTGGCCGAGACCTTTCTTCTAAAGGTTCCATTAAAGTATTCTTGCTCCACTCGAGTGAAATTGTTACTCGTTATGCATTTACTGTTGTACCTCCTACGCAAGACCTCATTCGTTTGGTAAATGATATTGCGGCCAAATCCTCTTCAATCAATGCTGCAACGGATCCTTTGTTTGCTTCTACTCTTGTTGATCCTATTTCATTGTGTGATTTGCATTCTTATGCACCTTCTCGTGTGGGTTCTCTTGTTATTCCTACTCGTCCAATTGTTCTCGCAGATGACAACAGTAGTAATTCATCTCCTATTAGGTTATCATCACCTGTAGTTGATGAATCTGCACCTCACACCTTGGATACTACCATTGTCCATAATAATAACTCTATCCTCTATGATAATACTAATCTTTTGTCTTCTAATCTGCCTTCTTCTTCACTTCCTTCTCCCATTCCGCAGTCCGATTACAGGGGTGACATTATTATAGCCAATGATCCTCCACTTGTATCCAACATTCCTCAACCTCCTGCTGTTGTTGATGCTAATCATTTGACTTCTAATATCTCTAGTAGTAGTGTCAGTGCTGGTTCGACTACCGTTGTTGCTGAACCCAATGATAATGTGGTAGATACTAATAGCAATCCTACCCTTTCTTCCTCTTTGCCTTATCTTCGTCCACGCGATAACCTATCAAATTGGAAAACTCGAAAATCATATTATCTCTGCTATAATCTCACTATCAAGAAAGCTGAAAAACTATTTCCTAAGGCTGATTGTGACAAAGCTAATCAATCTGAATTGCGTCAACTGATTGATATGGGTGCATTTGAACCTTTGTCTGCTCGTGATTACCGTCGTCTCTTTGACAACAAGAAGAATCCCAAACGATTTCGCATCCTACCCTGTCATATGTTTATTAAAGCAAAATATGATGCTAGTGGCAAGTTTGAAAAGCTCAAATCTAGATTAGTAGCCGGTGGCAACATGCAAGAAGAACTTGATGAATTCCAACGTACTTCTCCCACTGCCCAAATATCTTCTCTATTAGTTTGTGTAAGTATCGCTGCTAAATGCTCTTATCATACTATTACAGCTGATGTGAAAGCAGCATATCTCAATGCCTCATTACCTTCCAATCAACAACATCTCATGCGTTTTCCTTCTTCTCTCACTCCTCTTTTGATCAATTTGGATCCTACTATAAAAGATTGTGTCTTACCTGATGGTAGTACAGTAGTTAGACTAGTGAAAGCCTTGTATGGATTACAAGAGAGTGCTTTGTTATGGTATGAAACTATTTCTTCTACTTTGATCAATGATTTAAAATTTAGCCGTTCTGAAGCCGACAAATGCATCTTTGTTTATTCATCTCATCAAGACCAAAATCATTGTATTATTGTGTTGTATGTTGATGATTTATTCATTTGTTGCCAACAGCAAAGTGATTTAAAGAAAATTGTTTCCACTCTCACTCGAAAGTATAAAGATATGAACATCTGTACTGATACCTCTTCTATCTCCTATCTTGGTATGGAATTTAAATTCAACAATGATTTGCACAGTGTGTCTGTTACCCAATCTGGTTATGTCGGAAAGATTTTAGAATCTTATCCCAACATTGGTACTGCAACTTCTCCCGCAACCAATGACTTGTTGAACGAAAATGACTCCGATCATATTGGAAATGAGTCTTTATCATCTCATGATCAAAAGCAATTTGTATCCCTTTTGATGAAATTGATGTATTTAGCTAAACGCACAAGACCAGATATTCTTATGCCAATATCGTATCTAGCAACCAAATCCCATGGTGCAACTGTCAATGACTTCAATAAATTATTTCGTGTATTGAAATATATCAATGGAACCAAAGAATTAGGATTGAATTTGTCTCCTACTAGTTTGGAATTAAATTGTTTCATTGATGCTAGTTTCGCTATTCATGCGGATGCTAGAAGTCATTCAGGTATTGTTATTAGTCTAGGTCCTACCGTCTCACCTGTTGCTGTCTTCTCCAAGAAACAAGTCTTGACAACCAAAAGTTCCACTGAAGCTGAACTGGTTGCTCTCGATGAAGGTGTTACTACGCTGATCTGGTTTCAACGTCTTATGAATGACTTATCCTATGCTTCTTTACCTTCGATTGTTTATCAAGATAATCAATCCACGATTCATATTGCTAGGCATGGTCCTAATGGTTCCCGCAGAACCCGACACATCAATGTTCGTTACTTCTTCGTCAAAGATCATCTGGAAACAGGTAATTCTATTATTAAATATTTGCCAACCGAAGACATGGTTGCTGACCTGTTGACTAAGCCCTTCACTGGTACCAAATTTCGTGAACTACGTGATCAACTGCTTAATTCTATTCCTCACAAATGAATTGACTTAATTGTTATTTTATTACAATACAATAGAGTAAGCAGGGGTGTGTTGACTGAACTTTATTTCTCGGATTTCCTTCTAATGAATTCCTTCGCAAAATTAAATCAAAAGACATTTCTTTGGATTCTGTTTGCTCTCTCTCTCAATCAGAATCTTCTTTTCCTTTCTCTATCATATTTATTTTAGTTTGTTGTAGTTCTTGTTGAATTTCCTATGTTGCCATTTCTTATTGCAATTGTAGTTTGAAGTAAGTTGTAAAATCCATTCCACATCGCTATAATTTAATTATATTCGTATCGTGTGACGTCTTCCACTCTGTTATCAGATTTGAAACTGTCCTTGTTATACTTTGCTTTTCGGAACCGTTAACTGTGTAGTCTCATTGATTCGCTAACGCTTTGTTCGACGTGTAATAGTGTTTTTAGTGCTTTTTCAAGATAATTAAATTATCGGTCCTTCCTGGCTCAAGATGTCCTTACCTTTAGCTAATGATTCTTTATCTTCTCGTGCGGTGGATGGTTCTTACCCACCAAGACTAAATCTTAATCCTAATAATTTTCGCTACTTTAAACAAGCTTATATTGCCTACTGTAAGCGCACTTTTCCTGAAGGTGGTAATACCCTTCAAACAAATACTTATCCCCAATTCATTGATCCTCTAAATCCTGGTGGTGGCCCCCAGTCTATGGAACAAAAATTATATTTTGAAGAATTGAAAGAAATTCGTTTTCGACAACGAAAATTCCAAAATGAAACTAGTCCTGCTGTTACAGGATCACTCATGCAATGTTTAAGTGATGAATCTTTGTTGTTAATCCGATCTGATGCTACCTTTGCAAATATTTATGCTACTAATGATTTTCTTGCACTGTGGCAATTAATCGAAACGAAACATGTCGCCGGAACTGGTCGCCCGGAACAACAAATTCATCGAGAAATTCGTGTTTTAGAAAGCATGATGCAAGGAAACAAGTCTCTTCGTCAGCATTCTATGGATTATTCTCAACAAATGGAAAAAATAATCTACCTTGGTAATAATCCTGATGGTGCTATGGCTGCATCTCGTTTCTTGTTTAGTCTTGATGCGAAATTTTCTCGCAAGGTCAATGAAATTCTTTCTTCCGCCAATCCTCCACAGAACTTTGCAGATGCTAAGAATTTAATTATTGCATTTGATGACAATCAATCGTCCATTGACTCACTCATGAATCGTTCTAGAAATGGTGGAAAGAACGAAGTGGTTTCATACACTCAGCAAGTTCGTCCTTCTTCTTCTGAAAAGCGTCCAAATTCGCAGTTTTTACAGAAACGTGTTGATGATGAAACGAAAGAATTCAAACAACCAACAACCAACAATTCGTCTAATAATAATTGTAGATGGTGTAAATTGTCTGGACACTCTGCTCAAACCTGTCGAAAATTGGAACGTTATTTGAAACGTCATCCGAATGCAGCAGCTTCTTCCGATGATGATTCTTACCCTCAATCTTCCTTGACTAATCGTGGCGACAGAAGAAGTAGTAGAAGTAGAAGTCGCAGCAAATCACCTTCTTCTTCTATTGGTAGTAATGGTCATGGTAGTAAACGAAGTGATAGGAGTAAATCACCCAAAAAAACTTCTTTTCCCTCCTATATGTATCCAATGGTCCATTTTTCTAATGATGATGATGATGATGATGAAGAAGATGATATGTCGATCGCTGAAGAACACGCTCATGTTGCTGTGGTGAATGATGAAGCAACTACTCTTATTAGTGATAATATTCTATATACCTATAAATCTATTCATACTGATAATTTATCTACCATCACTCTTATGATTGATACTGGCTCTACTGTCAATGTTGTTAATGATATTTCTTTATTGTGTGATGTTACCTCTGACAGTGGAAAAGAAATTGTCATCCATGGCATTGGTTCTACCCCTACTCGTACTCATACTAAAGGAATATTCTCTATTTTCGGTGTTGCTTATTTTGTACCTGGATTACCCTTTTGTATTATTTCTTATTCTCAATTACGGAAAATGATGAAAGCTATTGATGGAAATCTCCAATATTCTAGCGACTCTGATTCCTTTAATGCTTCTTTTGTATCTCATTCTTTGTCATTTGTGCGTGATAAAAATTTATACTTGTGTCACATTTCTAAAACCTATCTATCTTCCTTGTTGTTATTGACTAATACTCATCATCATGCGAATGCTGTCGTGGCTGAGTCTGCTTTTGCAACCAAAGCTAAGACTATCAAGATTGCTGATTCTGGTGAGTTCATATCCCAAGAGCGTCGTGCCAATGCTGTTGCTGTACGCAAGCTTCATGAAATGCTCGGTCATCCAAGTGATTCTGTGCTAGGTCCTGCATTAGACAATGGTGTCTATCGCAATTTATCTCTCACCTCCCAAGCCTTAACTGATGCTCAGAAAATATTAGGCAGATGTACTGGTTGTGATCTCGGTAAACTTGTTAGACCTACTGAGAAATCCTCTGTTTCTCCGCCAATCGTGAAGATCGCCAGCTTGCTCCACATGGATATCTATTTTTGTACTGGTGAAGCTGATCGCAAAGAACCTTACCTCATTTGTGTTACAGAAAGTGGTGGTATGGTGTATTCTATTCATTTGGAATCGAAGAGTGCACAGAAACTATTGGATGGTATCATGTCTATTGTATATGATTTGCATTCCCACGGTCATAAAGTTGATGTTATCCGAACTGATCGAGAAATTGTTTTTGTCTCTCTCTCACATGTATTATCTGCTGTTGGTATTCATATGGAATTTACTTCCCCTGACCAACATGAAAAGCAAGCAGAGCGTGCAATTCGCGTTATCAAAGAACGTATTCGTTGTATCTTGCATTCTTTAGTCTATACCTTACCTCGTTCGTTGTACAAATACCTCAATGAATTTGCAGTGAATTGTATTAACCTTGTACCTAATTCTCAATCTGGAATTCGTACTCCTTATGAAATCATTACCAAGAAAGTGATTGATGCTCCCTTATCCCTCAAAGCTCGCTTTGGTGAATTTGTTTTATGTCGTGTCCCTTCTCCCTCTACTGACAAAGCTCTTGATCGCAGGGGTGAATTCGGTATTGTCGTTGGCCGAGACCTTTCTTCTAAAGGTTCCATTAAAGTATTCTTGCTCCACTCGAGTGAAATTGTTACTCGTTATGCATTTACTGTTGTACCTCCTACGCAAGACCTCATTCGTTTGGTAAATGATATTGCGGCCAAATCCTCTTCAATCAATGCTGCAACGGATCCTTTGTTTGCTTCTACTCTTGTTGATCCTATTTCATTGTGTGATTTGCATTCTTATGCACCTTCTCGTGTGGGTTCTCTTGTTATTCCTACTCGTCCAATTGTTCTCGCAGATGACAACAGTAGTAATTCATCTCCTATTAGGTTATCATCACCTGTAGTTGATGAATCTGCACCTCACACCTTGGATACTACCATTGTCCATAATAATAACTCTATCCTCTATGATAATACTAATCTTTTGTCTTCTAATCTGCCTTCTTCTTCTCTTCCTTCTCCCATTCCGCAGTCCGATTACAGGGGTGACATTATTATAGCCAATGATCCTCCACTTGTATCCAACATTCCTCAACCTCCTGCTGTTGTTGATGCTAATCATTTGACTTCTAATATC
>Ga0302210_10001182_pt1 | contig 11185 bp, 8 predicted proteins | sample II_Fen_E3_2_FD_198793 | JGI IMG/M metagenome (GOLD analysis project Ga0302210, IMG submission 198793) | Peat permafrost microbial communities from Stordalen Mire near Abisko, Sweden - II_Fen_E3_2 | ecosystem: Environmental > Terrestrial > Soil > Wetlands > Permafrost | place: Sweden: Abisko... | reverse complement strand
AGCAAATGCTTTGGTTGCTGCTGATACAATGAAAGTACATTGGGGAGAGTTGTCTGGACTTGGATCGTATAATACAGCCATCGCTGTTGCAAAGAAAGTATACGATGATGGTTTGGTTAATACTACTGATGCAGCAATTGCTGTGCTTCAAAAAGCAAGTGTAGCTTATCGTCTTACTGCTCTTTATGGTGATTTCAGCTTTATGGTTTCGAATCGCGATATGGAACAATGTGCTTCCAAACTAACTCCAGGTTGGACGGTTACAAGCAATATTGACAAAACAGGTGCCACTGTGGCTAATGGAAGTTGGGGCTCAAAGGGAATAACTGCTACCAATAAAGGAGCTAATTTTGTCGGCAAAGCTCTTGAGGTTTGGTCGGCCTCAGGTAATACCTATACTCGTAGCGTCTCACAACTCATCGAAGGTCTACCTAATGGCGCTTATCAATTAAGTGTAGCTGTGTTTGCTACTGATCAAACAAAATCGACCAGTAACGTAGGTAAAACATTCTTCTATGCAGGCAATGATACAGCCGCTGTAACGCTTAGCCCATATACCACTGATGATGCAACAATTGCAACGAATGCACTTTATACTGTTTCTAAAATTAATGTGACGGATGGAACGCTTCCAATTGGTCTTAAGCAAGTGGCTTCTAATGCGAACTGGTTTGCTTTTGATAATGTAAAACTCGTTTATTTGGGAAGTATAGATAAAGCACTTGCCACACTTGATGAGGTTGTTGCTACTACAGAAGGCCTACTTGCAGGTGAAGAAACAGCTCCATTGATTGTTAAAGGTGAGTCTACTGCTGCTACTACTGCTGTAACTGCTGCTAAGGCAATCGACAGAACTTCAATCAGTGGAATTGATACTGCCACTAAGAGCGTTAAAGCTGCATTAGTGAATGTAAAGGCTTCTATAGTATTGGGTGCTCAGATGAAACCTCTTTTGGCTGAAGCTCAATCGGCTGTTGCCTTGTTGCCAGAATCACAAGCTGCTATTACGCTAGCTACTGTGCTTGCTGCAGAACAAGCAACTTATAAGGCTGATACCACTCTGAATAAGGATGTGGCATTAAGCATCTCGACTTTGAAAGCTGCTATAAAAACGTATTATAATGCAATTGCATCTAATGCTACTGCAGTAATTACAAATGCTGGATTTGATGCAAATACTGCTACGGGTTGGACAGGTGCTACTGGTGCTGCTAATAACACTGAGTATGAACTTTATAATCAGACGTTCAACTTTAACCAGACTATCACCAATCTACCTAATGGTACGTATCTCTTGAAAGCACAAGCTTTCCAACGTAATGGTGGAAATGATGCAGGTGTTGCTTACTTGGCAGGAAAAGATTCTATTACTGCTAATCTCTATGCAACTTCTGGTGCGACGACGGTTTCTAGCAAAATAATGTCTATTTACGCTGAAGGAGTAACTACTTATGGTACGCTTAATGGTTATGTAAACTCAATGGCAGATGCTGCAAATGCATTTGGTGCCGGTTTATATGCTGATAACCAACTTGTAGTAACTGTTACTGACGGAAGCTTGAAGATTGGTGTTAACTGCGAAAGCAAGAATGATAATGCTTGGGTTATATTCGATAACTTTACACTCGCTTATTTAGGAACTGCTCCTACTGCGGAACTTCAAGCTCTTATTGCTCAAACGGAAGGACTAGCTACAAGTGCAATGGCAGCTTCGGCTAAAACTGCTCTTACTACTGCTTTGGCTAGCGCAAAAGTAGCTGTTACTTCCGGTGAGGTTGTAGTAGCTTATAAGGCTCTTGCTGATGCTAAGCCTGTTGCTGAAGAATCAATCACAGCATTTGCTGAATTTGTAACTGTAATTGCTGAGGCTCAAAATCTTGCAGAAGAGCATGCTGCTTCTGCTGCGAAGACTACTTTTGTGGCTGCAATTACAGCGGCTCAAAATATTCTTGTAGCTGAAACAACTAAGAATGCTGATGTTCCTGCTGCTGTTGAAACCCTAAAGGCTGCAATACTTGCTTTCAAAGAAGGAACAGTAGGTATTTCAAATGTAGGTGCAGATGGAGTAAAGGTATATGTAGACGGCTCTACAATTGTAGTAGAAGGTGCCGATTATAAACTTTACAACCAAGCAGGTGTGATGATCAATCCAGATCAACAACTCGTTCCCGGAATTTATATCGTGAAAGTTGCTGGTCAGACTATCAAAATTGCAGTTAAGTAAATTGAACTGAATTTTAAATAATGGCAGAGGCTGTATCGAATGCGATACAGCCTCTGTTTTAGTAATAGCAATTCAATAAACAGCTCTTTATTGGTCTGTTTGCATTTGTTTTATTTTCGATACAATCATTGGCGCGTACCTGCTCTTTTAACCCTTAAGTACCTTATATTAGTGCGTATTCGTTTGTATTAGTCCGCATTTATGTACAATTAATCTTATCTATTTTTAGTAATAGTTGCTAAAATAACAACTATTACGGTCTTTTTGGGTAAACTTAACTACGATTTAGCGTATTTTTTCAAAAAAGGTTCACACTTCTTCGAGATAATTTGTATATTTGCCTCAGAAAAAGAAAAACGAGGAATGAAGAAACGTACAATAGTCATATTAAGTATTCTAATCAGTCTCTGCTTTTTGGGATTGCTCTACCTTCAAATAAATTACATGGAGGCCATGGCCAAAATGCGTAATGAGCAGTTTGATGAGAGCGTGAAGCGTAGTCTCTATTTGGTGTCGCGCAATATGGAATATGATGAAACGCTTCAGTATCTTGATGACGACTTGCAGAAACATGATCATCTCTCTCTAAAGAGAAATAAATACTTGGGTCGTGTATCTTCATTTTCCGAGCAACTTATACCTGATCTAGGGAATGTTGGTTCTATCGGGCATACTCCCCTCTTTCCTTCTTGTGCGATGAGTTTGTCTGGAAAGAAAGGTAGCATATCCGCTGTGTCTAAGAAGTTGCAAGAAGCTTTGAAGAGCCGTTATCAGAGCCAACGAGAATTGATGGATGAGCTTATTCTTAATATGTTGAATACAGCTAGCGATAAAGATCTTCGGAAACGCGTAAATTTTCGTAATCTTGATGGCTATTTAAAATCGGATCTTCTTAATAATGGAATTGATTTGCCGTATCATTTTGTGGTAATCGACCGTAATGAAAAGGAAGTTTATCGCTGCTCCGATTATGATGACGAAGGTTCGGAAGATGCATATACGCAGGCCTTGTTCCCTAATGACCCACCTAACAAGCAAAGTTATATTAAAGTGCATTTCCCAATGAAGCAGGACTATATTTTTAGTTCAGTGAAATTTATGATACCCTCCATTATGTTTACAGTGGTGTTGCTTCTGCTTTTCATGTTCATTATGTGGAGTATCTTCCGTCAAAAGAAATTAACGGAGATGAAAAATGACTTTATAAATAATATGACGCACGAGTTTAAAACTCCGATCTCTTCAATTTCTTTGGCAGCGCAAATGTTGAAAGATCCAATGGTGGCGAAATCGCCTGCAATGTTTCAGCATATTATTTCGGTAATAAACGATGAGACCAATCGTCTCCGTTTTCAAGTAGAGAAAGTGTTGCAAATGTCGATGTACGAACGTCGTGCTGCTTCACTGAAAATGAAAGAACTTAGTGCAAATGGATTGATAGATTCAGTCATAAATACTTATAAGTTGAAAGTAGGACAGTATGGTGGTGAGATTGAGGCTCATTTGGATGCGGAAGATGATATTATTTATGTGGATGATATGCACATTACAAATGTAATATTTAATCTAATGGATAACGCGGTGAAGTATCGTCGTCCGGAGGAGCCGTTGCATCTTGTGGTAGAAACACGAAACGACGAACGTCGCCTTTATATATCAATAGCCGATAATGGCATCGGGATTAAGAAAGAAGATCAACGTAAGGTGTTCGATAAGTTCTATCGTGTGCACACGGGAAACCGTCATGATGTAAAGGGATTTGGCTTAGGGCTCGCTTATGTAAAGAAGATGATAGAAGAACATAAAGGTTCTATACGCGTAGAGAGCGAGTTAGGAAAAGGAAGTAAATTTATTATAACAATACCATTATTAAATTAGTACGATTATGGACGAAAAAATGAACATTCTTCTATGTGAAGACGATGAGAACCTCGGCATGCTGCTGAGAGAATATCTACAAGCCAAAGGCTTTGATGCAGATCTATGTCCTGATGGCGAGGCTGGTTATAGAGCATTCTTAAAGAACAAATACGATATGTGTGTGTTCGATGTAATGATGCCTATAAAAGATGGCTTTACGCTTGCTCAAGAGGTGCGTGCTGCCAATGCAGAAATTCCTATTATTTTCCTTACTGCAAAAACATTAAAGGAAGATATTTTGGAAGGCTTTAAACTTGGAGCTGACGACTATATCACAAAACCCTTCTCTATGGAAGAGTTAACCTTGCGTATTGAAGCTATTTTGCGTCGTGTACGTGGCAAGAAGAATAAAGAGAGTAGCGTTTATCGAATTGGACAGTTTGTGTTCGATACTCAAAAGCAACTTCTTACTATTGGTGCTGCACAAACTAAACTCACCACAAAGGAGAGCGAGCTTCTTTCGCTACTTTGTGCTCATGCAAATGAAATTCTTCAACGTGATTTTGCATTGAAGACAATCTGGATTGATGACAATTACTTCAATGCACGTAGCATGGATGTGTATATCACAAAACTTCGTAAACACCTAAAACCAGATCCCAATATTGAGATTATCAATATTCATGGTAAGGGCTATAAGTTGATTTGCCCTGATCAACAAGATTGAGAAAGAATGTGCCCTCGTTAAGGTACGTGAAAGAACAAAAAGAGTATTCGTAAGGATACTCTTTTTTTGTGAAACGTTCGTCTATGTCAGTAAAAATATATATCTTTGCACTTTCTTTTAACCGTGTTTAAAGTATGTCGTGTATTCTACACATTGAAACTTCCACTACTAATTGTTCTGTAGCAGTAAGCGAGGATACCAAAGTAATCTTTCAGCAGGAAGATGCAAATGGACCACAGCATAATGTAGTGTTGGGGGGCTTTGTGAGCGAAGCCCTTTCTTTTATTGATAGTCATGCCATCCCGTTGGATGCTGTCTCGGTAAGTAGTGGCCCAGGGTCTTATACAGGACTTCGTATCGGAGTCTCGATGGCTAAAGGCGTAGCTTATGGTATGGGAGTTCCCCTTATCGGGTTGCCTACATTGAAGGTGCTAAGCACTCCTGTATTGCTTTACCACGATTTACCTGAGGACGCTTTAATTTGTCCCATGATTGATGCCCGTCGAATGGAGGTCTATGCTGCGGTGTACGATCGCGCTCTTCGTCCACTTCGCGACATTCAGGCAGATATAGTAACAGAAGAAACCTATAAAGCTTATCTTGATAAATCGCTAGTCTATTTTTTTGGAGATGGTGCTCAAAAGTGTCAGGAAGTACTTAACCATCCTAATGCTCGCTTTATTCCCAATATGCTTCCATTGGCTAAGCACATGGCTCCGTTAGCAGAGCAGGCATTTGTTCGAGGTGAATTTGAAGATGTGGCATACTTCGAGCCCTTTTATCTAAAAGCTTTTGTTGCAGGAAAACCGCGGAATATTTTGAAGGAAGTAATGAACCAATAAAAACGAAAAATCGAATAAATGCAATATAACACTCAACAGAAACGTCTCCCCCTTCCCGAATACGGTCGTGGTATTCAGCACATGGTAGATTATGCGCTAACCCTTACGGATCGTGCCGAACGTCAACGATGTGCACAAAGCATCATTCGGATGATGGGTACTCTTTTTCCTCAATTGCGTGATGTACCCGATTTTACGCATAAACTATGGGATCATCTTGCTATCATGGCCGACTTTAAGCTTGATATAGACTTTCCCTATACGATAGTTAGCAAAGAAGAATTTGCAGCTAAGCCGGCTTCTATTCCTTATCCTAAGGATCATATTCGTTACCGTCATTATGGGCGTTATGTGAGTGAAATATTGGATCGAGCAGTAGCTCTTGCACCCGGTAAAGAGAAAGATATGCTTATCTATCTCGCTGCTTGCAATATGAAAAAGAAGTATACAATCTGGAATAAGGATGGAGTAGAAGATCGTAAGATATTTATTGATATTTTCGATTATACCAAAGGAGCAATTGAGATTCTTCCTGAAGATATGGAGCTTCCTTCTTCGAAAGATCTTCCTTCCCAACAAAGTTATCAGCCTCGCAAGAAGATGAAGTTTGTGCGTCGCAACAATAATAGTAAGAGCAATTAATTCCTTCCCATATTCTGATCAATAAGTTAGAAAAAGTATGAGCTCGTTTGTAATTGAAGGGGGGTATCCCTTAAGTGGCGAAATCACTCCACAAGGAGCAAAGAATGAGGTGCTTCAGATTATTTGTGCTACGCTTCTGACAGAGGAAGAAGTACAGGTAAAAAACGTACCTGATATTCTCGATGTAAATAACCTTATCGAACTTCTTCGTGAGATGGGGGTAACTGTTCGTATACTAGGTAAGGCCAACTATTCTTTCCAAGCCAAAGATGTAAACATCAGTTATTTGCATAGTCAAGAGTTTGTCGACAAATGTTCTAGCTTGCGTGGCTCGGTAATGCTTTTAGGCGCAATGTTAGGCCGCTTTGGTCAAGCTCTTATCTCGAAACCCGGAGGAGACAAGATAGGGCGTCGTCGACTGGATACCCATTTCTTAGGTATTCAGAAGCTTGGTGCAGAGTTTGAGTACGATGAAGCTAAACATGCTTTCTTAATTAAAGGAGATCATCTTCGTGGTGCCTATATCTTATTGGATGAGGCATCAGTTACCGGTACTGCGAATATTATAATGGCTGCCGTAATGGCAAAAGGAACTACCACCCTTTATAACGCAGCTTGTGAGCCTTATTTGCAGCAACTTTGCAAAATGCTTTGTCGCATGGGTGCCAAGATAACCGGCATAGGCTCTAATCTTCTTATTATTGAAGGGGTAGAATGTTTACAAGGTACTATTCATACGGTATTACCAGACATGATTGAAATAGGTAGTTTTATCGGAATGGCCGCTATGACAAGTAGCGAATTGACTATCAAGAATGTGTCCTATGAGAACTTAGGTATTATTCCGGATACTTTTCGTCGTTTAGGGATCCAGATGGAGCTACGTGGTGATGATCTTTATTTGCCCAAACAAAATAATTATGAGGTGGAATCCTTTCTTGATGGCTCCATCTTAACTCTTGCCGATGCACCTTGGCCGGGTTTGACACCCGACTTGCTGAGTGTTTTATTGGTAGTAGCTACACAAGCAAAAGGTTCTGTACTGATTCATCAAAAAATGTTCGAGAGTCGTCTCTTCTTTGTCGATAAGTTAATAGATATGGGGGCTAACATAATTCTTTGTGATCCCCATCGTGCAGTTGTGATAGGGCATAATCGTCAGCAACAGCTGCGAGGAGGACGTATGACTTCACCTGACATTCGCGCCGGTATTGCCTTATTGATTGCTGCGCTCAGCGCAAAAGGAATTAGCCACATCGAAAATATTGAGCAAATTGACCGGGGATACGAAAATATTGAAGCTCGTCTCACAGCATTAGGGGCAAAAATAACTCGCTTATGATACGTTCAGAAGAAGTCTATAAGATAGGGCAGTTTAATAAACCGCATGGAGTAAAAGGTGAACTTCAATTGACTTTTACCGATGATGTTTTTCATCGTTCAGAGGCTCGTTACTTAGTTTGTTTAATGGATGGGATTCTAGTCCCATTTTTTATAGAAAGCTGTAGGATGCGTTCTTCGCAAGGAGCTCTTATCAAGTTGGAAGATGTAGACAGTCAAGAGGCTGCTGCACGCTTTACCAATATTGAAGTATATTTTCCCAAATCTATTGCAGAGCAACATCCCGGTGATGAGTTTACATGGGAATATTTTGTACATTTCAAGTTACATGATGAGCAATATGGCTTATTGGGTGAGATTGTAGAAGTCGATCAGAATACTTCGAACATTCTTTTTATCGTAGATGGAGGGGATGAATATGGCGAACTCATGATACCTGCGGTAGAAGAATTTATTATTGAAATAGACGCACCTGAAAGAATTCTTTATATGGATCTTCCTGAAGGAATGCTTTCGCTCGATGGAATTGATAGCGTGGAGGACGAGGAAGACGAGTAAGAAGCGGATAAGACCGTAAATGAGAATCTTTTAAAAAAGAAAAATAGATTATGCAAAAGAAAAAAGTAGCAATACTAGGTTCTACAGGTAGTATAGGTACACAGACTCTTGATGTAATAGCAAGTTATTCTCAATTGTATGAGGTATATGCCCTAACTGCGAATAATCAAGTTGATTTATTGATAGCCCAGGCTCGTCGTTTTCAGCCTGAAATCGTGGTGATTGCGAATGAAAAACATTATCCGAAATTATCTGAAGCGTTAGCTAATCTTCCTATTAAAGTATATACCGGTCAGCAAGCAATTTGCCAAGTGGTTCAAGAAGATCCTATTGACATTGTAGTGGCCGCATTGGTTGGCTATGCAGGACTTGAATCTACAATCCATGCTATTCGTGCTAAAAAGAGAATCGCACTTGCTAATAAAGAAACGCTTGTGGTGGCGGGGCAACTAATTCGACAACTTACTCAAAAATATTCCGCACGAATTATCCCTGTGGATAGTGAACATTCTGCGATCTATCAGTGTTGTATGGGAGAAAACAGTGATCTTGAAAAAATAATTCTTACAGCTTCCGGTGGCCCTTTTCGCACTTTTACGCTTGATCAACTTCGCACAGTAACCAAAGAGCAAGCTCTTAATCATCCCAATTGGCAAATGGGAGCGAAAGTTACCATTGATTCCGCCTCAATGATGAACAAAGGCTTTGAACTGATAGAGGCGAAGTGGCTTTTTTATGAAGCTGCTGCAAAATTAGAAGTAATTGTACATCCGGAAAGCATTGTTCACTCTATGGTGCAATTTAAAGATGGCTCTGTAAAGGCTCAACTAGGGGTTCCTGATATGCGTTTGCCGATTCAGTTTGCTTTAACTTGTCCGGATCGTCTTCCAAGTAACTTTGAACGACTCGACTTTGCTAAAATTGCCACTCTTACTTTTGAAAAGCCCGATACATCCCGTTTCCGCAATCTAGCCTTAGCTATCGATGCAATGGATAAAGGCGGAAACCTTCCTTGTATTCTTAATGCTGCTAATGAAATTGCGGTAGATGCTTTCTTACACGATAAGATTACCTTCCTAGGCATGAGCGATTTGATTGATCGTTCGATGCAACGAGTAGCCTTTTTGATGGATCCTCAATATGAGGATTATGTTTCAACTGATCTTGAAACACGCCGGATTGCTACTGAACTATTACAAACTCATTCATTCTAATTTTAAAATTGCATATGGAGACATTCTTTATTAAAGCCCTACAACTCATTTTAAGTCTTTCGCTTTTGGTACTTATCCATGAAGGTGGACACTTCCTTTTTGCTCGTCTTTTTAAAGTGCGTGTAGAGAAATTCTATATATTCTTTAATCCATGGTTCTCACTTTTCAAGCATCGCTTTAAGCATAAGCAACCCGATGGCTCTATAAAAGAAGGCGAAACGGAGTATGGTTTGGGCTGGTTGCCTCTTGGCGGATATTGCAAGATTGCCGGTATGATCGATGAATCGATGGATACAGAGCAGATGGCACAGCCTGAGCAACCTTGGGAGTTTCGTTCAAAACCGGCTTGGCAACGTCTGCTAATTATGGTAGGTGGAGTACTCTTTAATTTCATTTTAGCATTGATCATTTATGCTGCTATTCTTTTCTCTTGGGGTGAAAGCTATATTAAGCCGCAGGATTATAAGTTTGGTATGGAGTTCGGCGAAGTGGCTCATGGCATTGGCTTTAAAGATGGAGATATCCTTCTGAAAGCTGACAAACAAGATCTCTCATATGATGGCTATCTCCGTCAAATTGCAGACGCTCGCGAAGTAACCGTGCAACGTGGTTCTACGCAAGCTGTTGTGTACATACCTGAGGATTTGATGCCTCAATTGATGGCAGCTAAAGAGCATTTCGCAACACCGATTCTTCCTTATGTAATTGATAGTATTGTTCCAGGGCGCGGATTAGCTAAAGCTAATTTCCAACGTGGAGATAGTATTATAGCTGTAAATGGGCATCTAGTTCACTCTTTTAATGCTTATGGCACTTATATGGCTAGTTTAAAAGAGAATAAAGGATCGCGTGATATTAATTTGACTTATGTTCGTAAGGGTATCACTGATACTACATTAGTACGTCTTGATTCGGCTTATTTAGGGGGCGCATATCCTTTTATGGCCGATCGATATTTCCGCGTTTGTAACAAAGAATATGGTGCTCTTGAGGCAATACCTGCAGGTGTCCAACTGGGAGTAAAAACGCTTAGTGGCTATGTGGGAGATATGAAATATGTCTTTACCAAAGAAGGAGCAAATAGTCTGGGTGGCTTTGGTACTATTGGCAGTATTTTTCCTGCTACTTGGAACTGGTATGCCTTCTGGCAGATGACAGCTTTTTTGAGTATTATTCTTGCTTTCATGAATATTCTTCCGATTCCCGCACTAGATGGTGGACATGTTCTGTTCTTAATCTATGAAATTATAGCACGTCGCAAACCGAGTGATAAGTTCCTCGAACGCGCGCAAATGGTAGGTATGTTCTTGCTGTTTGGCTTATTGATTTGGGCGAATTTCAATGACCTCTTGCGAATGGTGTTTGGGGTTAATCTATAGGTTTAGCCCTTCCAATAAGAAATAAATAGCAGGTGCAGTAATTTACTTTATTGCACCTGCTATTTATTTCTTAGCTTAAGAACTGCTTGTTTTGTAATAGTATTAGTAACGGATTATATTCTTTAAATTAAATCATGGATTTGAAAGATTATTAAAGTATAGTATTGCATTAAAATCAAATAAACAGAGAATCTTTTTATTATTTTGCCCAATTGTATGAACCCGAATGAAGTCCATCGAAGAGTTTGTAGTTTTCCCCGTGAAGAACCCTCTACATTCATTTGATGCCATTTCTCAGTTAGAGATTAGAGTTCATTGTTAGAGCATTTGCATTATTATCACTTTAATTGTAATACGGTCAATTGGGAATAAAAAAGTTCATGGAGAAAAAGATTTAA
>Ga0302210_10001176_pt1 | contig 11218 bp, 6 predicted proteins | sample II_Fen_E3_2_FD_198793 | JGI IMG/M metagenome (GOLD analysis project Ga0302210, IMG submission 198793) | Peat permafrost microbial communities from Stordalen Mire near Abisko, Sweden - II_Fen_E3_2 | ecosystem: Environmental > Terrestrial > Soil > Wetlands > Permafrost | place: Sweden: Abisko... | reverse complement strand
CATCTGCTCGTTATAGGTAAACGAATAGCTACCACCTGCAATAAATTGCTCTTCATAGCTTTTCGCCAAAAAAGGATTGGCAACCAATAAATCTTTGAATGTTTGCGATTGATTTCCAATGGTCGTATAGCTTATATTCACCGGATTAAATTCCTGATCAACACGGATACTTTCTTTCCATTTAAAACCATAAATAAATTGAAAAGTATTCATATTAAAATAGTTGACCCGCTTTAAAAAATTATAGGAAAGCAACAACCGTGTTTTAGGATTATACCTGCTGTGCGATTTAATATTAAAGGGGACCAGGAAACGCGGAAATGTCAACTCCGCCTGAGGATTCAGGGAATAAGAAAACAAATTGGTACCCTGTCCTAATTGCGTTTCGAAGGATCCCGCCATAGTCAGGTTCAGTAGTTCAGCGCCTTTAAATGTATTCCTGTTCAGTACACTTAAATTCAGTTGGGGTCCGGTATAATTATTTGATTTTGATACAAGATCCAGTTCTGTTCTAAAGGTATACTTAGGCATGGGAGTCATCAAAATGGTGACATCTAAATATCCGTTCGCAGTGGTATCACTTTCCGAAAACTTCACCTGAACGAATTTAAAATTTCCCATCGACATCAGTCGGTTCAGGGTGATGTTATGATTCTCCCTGGAATAAATTTGTTTTTTTCGTAGAAATACCGATCGTGAAATAACCCTCGGATTGATATTCTGTTCATTTGCTTTGCCCAGATACACGGTACGGCGATACATAACGGTATCAATGGTGCTGTCTTTCGGTACATCGGACAATGAATAGTTTTGATTGATAAAAACATTTCTGATCCGGTAAACTGTCAGTGCATTTTCAGGGATGCTGTCTTTCAGTGTTAGCTTCAAAGAAACAGTATGGCTTACATCCGAAGTGTCGGCTTTAAACAATAAATAATCGGGATTAAAATAAAAGTACCCTCTGTCTTTTAATACGGCATCGATTCTTACCCTTTCAAGTTTTAGCAGATCGAGATTGTATTCATCACCCTCATGGATAACTGTCATATTCATACCCAAATGGATGACCTTACTCAGACTATCATCCGGTATTGAATATTCAATTGCTTTCACTTTATACCGTGCATGAACATAACTTGTGTATACAACAGAGGCTGTCTTTTTTTTATCCACAATGCTGAATTCGGTCATGCTGTTGAAAATTCCGATATTGAAAAGTTTGGAATCGATGACGGCCGTTGTAACCTGAGGCTTCACAGCACTCATCAACACAGGGGCCTGCCCAATCTTACGCAACCACTTTTTAAATTTACTTTTAGGATTTTCACCGGCTGACATATACAGCATCAATTGAGGACGCATTCCAAAATAACTTGAATTCGGTAACGGACGTACGGAGGCTTTTGCCAATGTTTTAATCAGTCCTTTATTGATACCGCCGGATGCTTTATCCGTCGATACCAGTTTTATTTCCGCACCGGTATACAGCTTTTCCCCTTTTGGCAAATGCCGGGTACCACTGCATGCAAATAAAAGCATGCAGATAGAAATCAGAATATATTTATTTAACCTTGATTGTATCATTCTTGTTTTCTGATTTGTTTTTTGCTTTTCTCTTAACCGGTGCCATGAAGAAATCCTTCCATTTGTTGAAATCGCGGACATACACAACACCTGCTCCTGTTTCCACTAACTGGCCATCGATGGCACCTTCGTATTGATTATGCCGGAATGCTTTAAAGCGATATCGGCCATCTTTAGTCAATTTGTATTCTATAGTAATATCGCTGGTAAAATCACTTGCTGAATTTTGTTGAGCCTTTGCACCCTCAACATCTATATTACCGCCTATTTGTACTGAAAGCCGTTCATTGAACAACTGTTTTTTTAAACCTATCCCTACTTGTGTTCTTCCCTGCGCCTGCCCGGTCTGGTAATCTTCATACGATTGGATATCAAAATTCAACTCCACGCCCGGTACTATTTTAGAACTTAATTTATTTAATTCGGCTGATAAGAAGTTACCTACTGTCGATCGTAACAATGATTCTGTTCCACCCGTTTCTGTTTGTAACGGATTTTCCTGTACAAAACGCCCTAATACAAGCAAAGCAAATACCTGTTTGTTCAATGACGATTCATCAGCATTCAATAACGTCAGTTTTTGATTTACAGCCCCGCCTAAGATTCCTTTATCCTCCGGGCGCAATTGTATTTCGAAACTGATTACAGGGCGCAGAATGGCTCCACGAAGCTTCAGGGTCACCAGAAAAGGGTAAGGTTGTTTATATCCGCCTTTATCCGTCTCACTAAGCCCTGACATCTGATCCGTCATTAAATCATAGGGTGCAGCCCGTTGGGTATAGGTTGCATTGATATTTATTTCGGCATCAATCGGATCACCATTCCATATTATGGTACTTCCGGGTACGATATCAAATTTCTTTTTGATGACCGATTGAAGGGATACCAGATAACTTCCATCATTCAGATTATAAGCACCTGTCAGGCTCATCTTGCCGCTTCTGTCCATGGTAAAACTCAATGCTGCTTCGCCCTTTACAACCAGTGAATCGGTTGAAGCAGGATCCATTAACAACCGCAGCGTCGCCTCTTTATCAATTTCAATAACAGAAGAAAGATCAAATCCTGAGAAACCGGTTTTTTCGACAACTTTAATTTCTTTTCGGTTTAATATAGGATTGAATTTCAATGAATCATTAAATTCAATCACATCGCCTCCCCGATCCGTAGTAAGTTTATCTTCCGGGACTGCAAAAGTAAAGTTTGAACCTTTCTTCATCTTTAAATTTGCATTCACTACCGGCTGACTCATTGGCCCTTTTATATCAATGTTGCTGTCGATAATCATACGGCCAAAGAATTCTTTATTCTCTTTTGAAGTGGTATTAAACAACATAAAGTTTTTGGTGTTGACCTGCAAAGCGAATATGAAATTTTTAAACTGTTTCATTTGTACGGATCCATTGATAATCGCAGCATGTTGGGTGGCATCCAGCATGGTAAAGTTATTGAAATATAGTCCTTCCGATTTCAATTGAATCGTTTCGTGTTTTAATTCCAACCGGTTATTTAATGCAGCAGGTTTCATAAAGGCATTCTCGAACACCATTTCCCCTGTTATATCGGGAGCACTTGTTTTCCCTTTTATTGAAAAATTACCCGTCATTTTACCGGAAGCTTCACTGATTTGTCCCAATGAGAAGGCTTCGACTGTCTTCATGGAAAGCGATTGTATATCCCCATTGATATTAATGGAGTTATCGCCCCCATTAGGAATAAATGTTCCGCTTGCTGTCAGGTTATTATCATCACCTGATAATTTCAAATCGATATCAAATTTTTGAGTAGTTGCATTATCGGCTTTCAAAGTCACATTTCCAATAGGGACATCATGCACCGCAAGATTCCGGATTTGAGCATCAGCAATAATTCCATATGAATTATTGACTCTTTTCAGCAGCACATTTCCATCCACAGTTCCAGCCACCAGGCTGGTATCCTTTTCAACGATTTGCGAAATATCATTCAGATTAAAATTCTTTATGGCAATATTCAGGTCGTCATTAAACTTATCGTGTACCGATGCAACATTGATCTGATTATCACCATTATTTAAGAACAAATGATGAATCAGAAATCCCTGAGGTCCGAATTTTATATAATTATCATCAGCAATAGTCCATTGATTATTCATCAGATAAAATTCTTTCGGATCCAGCGAAAGAATATAGTTGGCTTTGTCCCTCGAAATTTGTGAATGTATTATTATTTTTTTATTCTGATCATCATCAATGGATGAAATATTGGCAAGCATTTTATTCCCCGTGAGTTTCCCATCAAAAATAAAGTTGTCAAGCGCTATCTGTGAGTTAAGAATGCTGCTACTTGAAAGCTTATAGTTTAAAGCCGTAGAATCAGTATTGACTTCCAGCAACAGGTCGTTCATTTCGGTAGTTCCATATACTATTTTAGGAATACTGGCCGACAGTTTCAGGTTATTTTTCAGGCTATCATAACTTCCCTGTATAAGACCGGGGATAAATTCTTTCATTTCAGGAATGAAAACCTCCGACAGGATAGGATGATTGTGTAGTTGAATTTCAAAATTAAAATCCGACATTCCATTTTTCACTTTTGACGGTTTAGCATCCGAAAATCTGAAATAACGATCAATAAAATTGCTTATCATTGCCGGAAGAGCTACCGGTGAAACCTTTCCATTGTATTTTATATTTATAAGCGAACTTCTTATATTCATCTCACTCCGTTTTGGCTCATTTATCGAAGCGATCAATAACGAATCGAGTTTGTATTTTTTTACACCATGTGCCAGTATGATTTTCGAGATTCCCGCTTTTCCGTTCAGACTCGTAATGGTTCCACCCTTTAAATCAGCAGAAGCAATCATACTAATCCGCAAATCATCCTTTGTCAGGTTTAATTTTTGAAGGTCAATACCCTGGACATTCAGATTAAATTTATAACTTTCTTTCGTAGGATTTAAATTTACAAGACCATCAAAATCAAACACGGCATTTTTGTCATTCAGGTTTACTTTTCCTTCAAATTCCTGACCGGTAACTTTACCGTCAATATTCAGATTATGATAAGTATATTTGTTGAGGTAAATCTGCGGCACTTCTGCTTTCAGGTTGGCACTTATGGTTTTTTTATCCAACCCGTGACCGGTAATTTCTGCTTTTAATGTGACGGGACCATACATCACTTTATCTTTCATAAGTTTGCCAAGGTCAAAGTCCGAAATGTTCATTTGGCCGTTAAAGTTCTCTTGAGGATCGATAGATGCTGTAACATTGGCGGCTCCAAAGCTACTTTTAAGCCCCACGGTAGTTTTAAACGACTTGATTTTCCCGTTGAATATTGCCTGAATGTTTAATTCTTCAGGGAGATCAATATTTTTAGGGATAGAAGGTCCTGCCATCATTGCAATGTCCTGTTTACCGGAGGTTATAGTCAGATCGGGGAAGTTAAAGGTAGCTGTTTCGGCTTTTGGTAATCCTGTGATATCGAAATTCGTTTTAAGAACCGTATTTAATCCTGTTTTCACAACCAGGTTCTTTCCTTTGAGTTGATTCACCTTTCCGGTCAGTACACCTGTCACTGATGTGACATTCTTTGTATTCTGGAAGAAAGGCTGCCGGATAAGTTGAGGATTAAAGTAAAGGATGTCGGCATTTTTGACACTTACCTTTCTCATAGTCACATTCAGGAAAAGTGAGGGTATCGATTCCGATATTGACTTTAATGATGCAAACCGAATATTTACATCAGCATCCAATGTTGAGTTCGTAGTTTTCACTTTCAACTTCTTTGCCGTGATGGAATGGGTATCCATGCTAAAACCGGTTTCGAATTTAGTAATAATGAAATTATTCTTATCAATTGCATTGAATTTTAGTATAGTCGCTTCGGTTTTCGCTGCCGAATACTTTATGTCTTTAGCCCCCAAAGAAAAATATTTAAAATATAAATGATTTGCATCAAAAGCATTTTTTAAAACAGGGGTGTTATTGACCTGATATCTCAACGAATTATCTTTCATTTCAACATTTTGAACCGTTACTTTCCAGTCACTTTTTGTGACTGCAGTTCCTGTTTCTTTTTTGGTGACAGGTGCAACAGTTCTAACGGTCGAATATCCAATTTTACTCTTTGATAAGGAGATCTGATCCAGTGAAACCAATTGTTTATCCAGGTCGACAGATCCTGCTTTCAGTTCAAACTCATTGATGGTTGCATTTACAGTTTGCTTTCCTACTAAATCTTCGTAAATTAAACCTGCATTCAGAATCCGTATTTTATTGGCAGTTATTTTAGGTGAAACACTTTTAGGATCTTTCGGTTTTGAATTCTTTGATTCTTTCATTCGAACAGTTGCCTGCCATCCGTCCATCAGCAAGTCATCAACGACAAAGTTCGAATTTGCAAGATCAATCTTATCCATCTTCAATTTTAAATTATTGAAAGAAGTATTGGCCATGATTCCTCCATACTGATCATCAAAATGAATCCTGATATTTTTAAGACTGACCTTATCAACAGAGAATTTCCATTTGGAAGGCGTTTTTGCTACCGGGTTGACTTTTTTAGTGGTATCGGCAAATGCGGTCAACAGGAAATTAAAGTTATACAAGGAATCATTGGAGGCACGGTTCAGTTGAAGAGTAACGTTATCCAATGCAAAAGAACTTACATTTATTTTACTGAACAATAAATCAGATAACGCAATGTTAATGTCGGCCCGACCTGCATAGATCAGCGTATCCTTTTTTAAATCATCCATAAAAAGTCCTTTCAGAACAACCGTTTTAGGGAATGATATGCTTATATTTTTTATTTCAACGCGTGTATGGGTCTTGTCGCTTACAAACGAAGTGGCAGCCTGAACAATTTTGGTTTGAATAGAAGGAAATTGAATAAGTACTGCGAGAATGATAAATAATAGTACGAAGATACCAACCACCCATAAGATAGCTTTTAAAGTTTTCTTTAAAAGTGATTTTACTTTATTCATTCTAATTTAATAATTTCTAAAAAAGGAATCTAAATTTTGACAATTAAGTCGGATTTCGGGAATTATGTGCCGGGTGAATTGAATCGTGACCCAACGTAGGAGTTCTATTCGTTACTAAAATTTATATGAACCCCAATTCCGTTAACTAACGTACAAAAGGGTGATGTATTCTTTTCGTTTTAGTTCCGCAAGACAAATAAGTGTTTCTTAAAGTCAGTGTTGAATATCAGGTGTCACAATGTTTACACCAAAATCTTCGGGACCGGTAATTAATGGCTTTAACTTATTTTTTGTATTTCGGTGTTTCAACTGCAAAAGTACAGAATTTTATCTTTACAAACAGGTATTTAAAATCTCTCAGAAGGAATTCATACTTAGTTCAGTCGTCCAGGCAAAGTTTTACATACCTCTTACCTCTTACCTCTTACCTCTTACCTCTCACCTCTTACCTCTTACCTCTTACCTCTCACCTCTCATTCCTCACTCCTCGTTCCTATTCATAAAGTCCGACCTTATTTTTAAGCGCAACAATTTCTTCCTGCAATTCGTTTACGCGTTCCAACAAATGCGATATGGTTTCAATACCTTCGATGTTAATGTCCATTTCATAATGAAAACGTATAAATTTCTCGAGTTGCCTGATTTGTTCCATCTGAATAAATCCAGCCTCATCAATCGTTGTAATTTCTATCAATCCCGTTTCTTGCAACGAATTGATAAATGATACCTCAATGTCGTGTTTTACACAGAACTCATCTATGGCAATTAAATATTCTGTTTGCATATCCATTCGTGTTTTAATAATAACAACCTGCTATTTTACTATTTATTTATTCATGTAAAATCCGGATAGCTAACAATTTAAAACTTACCGGTTTTTACTTCTTTTTATAATCCAAACCTCAAACTACTTACTACCCACTACCTACTACAAACTACCTACTACCCACTACAAACTCTCTCTCAGTTCCTGAAAAAGCTTTCTCTGTTTATCGGTCAGGTTAGTAGGTATCCTGACAGAATAGGTGATTTGTAAGTCGCCGAACTGTCCTTCATTTTTATAAACAGGAAATCCTTTTCCTTTCAGGTTTACTTTTGTTCCCTGTTGGGTTTCGGGTTTTACCTTTAATTTTACTTTTCCATCCAGGGTATCAATGGTGATTTCGCCCCCTAACACCGCAGTGTACAAATCCAACTCAACATTGCAAAACAAATTATTGCCTAATCTTTTGATAGTTTGGTGGTTTGCAACAACAAAGGTAATATATAAATCACCATTTGGTCCGCCATTTTCACCAGGCCCGCCATGTCCTGCAATCTTAATAATTTGTCCGTTTTCAACGCCTGCCGGTATGGTGATCCGAATCGCATTGCCATTGACCGTCAGAGTCTGTTTGTGCGATTTATAGGCATCAATAAGGTCGAGATGAATCTCTGTTGTATAATCTTCACCCCGGTATTTTGCCTGTTGCCTTCCTCTGCCTGTTCCCGCCGATCCACCAAACATGGATTCAAAGAAATCCGAGAAATCACCTTGCGATGCTCCTCCCGGGAAACCTGCACCCCGGGATCCCGAAGATTGAGATTGTTGCGATTGTTGCTGTTTCTGTTTTTCAAAATCATCCGCATGTTGCCAGTCTTTGCCATACTGATCGTATTTCTTGCGTTTTTCAGGATCACTCAGCACTTCATTGGCCTCATTTATTTTCTGAAAATTATCTTTCGCATCCTGGTTATTCGGATTCAAATCGGGATGAAACTTCCTGGCTTGTTTACGATATGCATTTTTGACATCTTTTTCGGATGCCGATTTATCTATCCCTAATATTTTATAGTAATCTATGAATGCCATTTCGAATTATTTTATTTTTATTGAATGTTTGTCGAACGGAAAACCTGTCAAAATTCATAATTTATTAACTATCCCTTACTGTCCGAACCAGACTTATTCCTGAGATAAAAAACAGGAGTCCAAGAATTCCAAAAATAACGACTTCCCTTATAGCATGTGATCCACTTGTTAAATTGACAAATAAAATTGCTGTATAGATAAGACTACAAATACCCAAAACGGTAAGTAATGCTCCAAAAAATCTTTTAATATTCATAATATAGTGTTTTTAAACCAATATATAATTCACTTTTCATAAAACAGAAAATGTTCGAAGTAATTCATTTCACATGAACTACTTCGATACAAATTCCACATTCAATTTATTTATATCATTTATTATCTAACAACATTTACTTTTTGACAAAATGAAATTCCTTTTTATCTGCCCCATCCATGTAATAATACCAAAACTCATTGTCTTCAAGTTTAAGAATAAAAATTGTTCTTGAAGTTAAATTGCTGTCACCGGTAATTCTGATTTCAGCATCTTTATTTTGAAATGCCCAGGTACCCGATCCTCCTAAAATTGCCCATTGGTAAGAATAAGCTCCTTGTTTTGTATATGTTTCAGTATAAGAAGTAACCAAAGAAGTGTAATCAACTCCGTTTATTTTATAATTATCTACTTTCCACGTTTTCGAAACCCGGTCTGCTTTTGACACCAATGTAATTCCATTATTATCAGGATACTGACTGCAACTTTGTGCACCAACCAACATCAACACAGCTAAAACAATAATTACAAATAAGCTCTTTGTATTTTTCATCTTTTTTAATTTAGTTTTGTGACTTAATTATCACATCACAAAGATGAGGTTTTTACCTTTTGAGCTAGTTACACAATTCTGTAAATTAGTTACATCATTCATAGAAAGTATTATGATACAATCTAAAAATATTTACTATTTATTCATTTACTATTTACTATTTGTCCCGCATATGTTTGTTTGATTTCATCATAGATTCACGAGACGAAATTAGTTACTTTTAAGAATCAAATCACCCCAAATTCATTAGCAAACGGAGATATAACATTGAGGTCACTAACCGGTTGTCCTTCTATTCGACAGAAACCGGATAATCAGTATAACCTTCTTTTCCAGGAGTATAAAAAAGATCCATCTTCAACACTTTCGATAATGGGATTTTCTTTTCCATTCGGCCAACCAGGTCAGGATTATTGATAAACGGACGACCAAATGCTATCAGATCGGCAAATCCACTTTCCACATCTTCCTCAGCTCTTTTAAAATCATATCCACCCGACAGTATCAATGTGTTTTTAAATCGTGTACGAATGATCTTTTTAATTTCAAGAGGCACTTCAGGGGCACCCATAGCAGTATGATCCACAAGATGAAGATACACGATGCCCAGTTTATTCAGTTCTTCCGATAAATACGTATAGGTATCATCAATTTCAGGGTAATGAGGCATATCACTTGCTACCCCGTAAGGTGACAACCTGATGCCTGTTTTATTCGCTCCGATTGATTCAATCACGGCAGCCACAACTTCCAGCACAAAACGACAGCGGTTTTCAATGCTTCCGCCATATTTATCCGTCCGGATATTGCTCACCGGTGAAATAAACTGTTCCAATAAATACCCATTTGCTCCATGAATTTCAACACCATCAAAACCTGCATCAATGGCATGTTTGGCCGCAGCAGCATACTCGGTAATCGTCAGCAGCAAATCATCATCGTCCATTGCTTTGGGGACAGGGAAGTCCTGCATTTGCCTGGAATCTGTCCACATTTGCCCGTTAGCCTTAACAGCTGAAGGTGCAATAATCTGTGCCCCTACCGGTAAATTCAACGTATGACTGATCCGTCCGGTATGCATCAGTTGAAGGAATATCTTTCCACCTTCACGGTGAACAGCAGTTGTTACCAACTTCCAGCCTTCGACCTGCTCAATGCTAAAACAACCGGGAATACGTGAATAGCCCAACCCATTAGGCGAAGGGGACGTACCTTCCGTTATAATTAACCCGGCTGTAGAACGCTGTTTATAGAATTCTGCCATTATTTTATTTGGAATATTCCCAATAGCACGGCTTCGGGTCATGGGCGACATAACAATCCGGTTTTTCAATTCGATATCTCCTAACTTAACCGGAGCAAATAATTTATATTCTTTCATAAGTTCTGTATTTATTATTTTATTCTATAATAACAAGATAGGAAGTGCAAAGTTTTTTAATAAAAATTGAAAGCCCTTTTTGAATAGTCAATATCATTCCATAAGTGATTCTAACTTTTATAGTAACAAAGATAAATACTTTATAATCGGCTATTGTTACACAAATTTGGTTAAATGTTACATGATTCACACTTTTTGGGAGCGATTATTCACTTCCTGCAACATTTTACGGCTAAATAATATGAATTTAAAATGAAAGATTTTGAAGGGTTTCGTAAGCTTATCTTCACTTTTCGTTTACATCCCATTTTATGAATACTCTTGGATTACTCTTGGTTAACTTATAGATATATCTTAGATATAACTTATCATTAATATGTTAATATATATAAATTATACAAATTATAAATTTATAAGTAGTTGAATATAAAACATAAAACAGGTAGTGAACGTAAGAAAGAGCAAACCAAATGAAATTCTGTCTTAAAATGAAAGAGGATCATTAAAGTTAATCTAAATAACTTTATAGGAATGATAAAAAAAAAGCTTATTGGAACTTTTAGAGTACAATAAAAAAGGAAGGTAAAAAGTAAGCAAACTTTACCAAATGGCTCGTT
>Ga0302210_10001168_pt1 | contig 11265 bp, 9 predicted proteins | sample II_Fen_E3_2_FD_198793 | JGI IMG/M metagenome (GOLD analysis project Ga0302210, IMG submission 198793) | Peat permafrost microbial communities from Stordalen Mire near Abisko, Sweden - II_Fen_E3_2 | ecosystem: Environmental > Terrestrial > Soil > Wetlands > Permafrost | place: Sweden: Abisko... | reverse complement strand
AGTAATCCACATCAAGGCTTTTTGGTTGCGTCAATTATTATGGCTGTTATAGGGGTTCTTGGTTTTTATATCTGTTATCGCAATACGCGTGAACATGTAAAAGTAAACCGCAATACAACGGCTGAACAAAATGCTGGATTTAAAGATTATGCGAAGACTATTTTTACAAATAGACCATTAATTTGTCTCATTTTAATGACATTATTCACAATTTCGGCAATGAATACAAATATGCAAATGATGATCTTTTTTTGTCAATACAATTTAGGCAATTTGTCTTTGCAGCCGATTATTAATGGAATTATGATGGGCTGCTCCGTTCTTGGTATTTTGTTGATGCCAAAATTAGTGCGGAAATTTGGCAAAAAGAAAACAGCAATTGGCGGGCTTCTTATTGGCTGTTTCGCTAATATACTAAATTTTATCATTCCAACAAATATCTATTCTTTTGTATTTTTGGTAACAATTGGTTATGCGGCTTTAGCTATACCAAATGGCGTAACGTGGGCTTTTGTATCCGATGTCATTGATTATGGTGAATGGCATAATGGGATTCGAAAAGAAGGCATCACGTATGCAGCCTTCAATTTCTCTCGTAAAATTGCCCAGGCTTTAGCTGCCGTGGTAAGTTCTGGCATTCTTGCCTTGACTGGCTATGTAGCAAATGCAGTACAAACGGAATTTACTTTGACCGGGATTAAAGCTGCTATGACGCTCTATCCTGGGGTTGCATTAGGCGTCGCAGCAATAATTCTTAGTATTTTATATAATTTGTCAGATGATAATTATAAAAAAATTGCTTTAGATCTGGAAAATGGCGTTTGGGAAAAAGGGAAAATTGAATAAAACAGGATCAAAGGCTTCGGATCATTCTTAAAATTAAAAATAAGGACTGCTGTCGTGAAATAAAACGATAGCAGTCCTTATTTTCCGTGATAAACCTTCTTTGTTTTTGGGGGTAAAGTGTCACGTTAACAAAAATAATTCATTAGATAGTTTACCGGGTAAAATAAACGTTGTTTTTCAAAAAAAACAATGGAAGTTCAAGTAATTGTTTTTGACAAAACTTCAAGATTTATGATAAACTCAAAGGAGATTATTACTTTACTTTTTAGCGAATTTAAACTTTACAGAATATTTAAATTAAGTCTATTAAGGGATTCAGACAATTGTTTTACAAGGGTAGAAACGCTGGTAAATAGGGTTTTTAAATGATAATATCAATTGAAGTTTCATAGGTTTTTTGCCACAAAATACCAGCATGCTTTATTGCCGGTATTTCTTTATATAGTTATGGTCGAATCTGAGCTTTAATTGATAATGTGTATTCTAATAGGTATAGATTTGAATTTTCTTGAGTAAAGGGCTTTTCTGAGAAGTTCGTTAATCAAGGAATCTAAGGAGCGTCGCAAAATGAAAGACACAGCAGATATTGTAACAGCAGGAGCAGGTACTGTTCTGCCGCCAAATGACGATGGATTTTATCAAATTACAGTAAAAGATAAGGAAATCTTTTTGCTTGTATGCCCACCTAAAGAGCGTGGTAGAGCAGTTGATGCTGCAGTTATAAAAGAAGAATTGCACACATATTCTATCGATAAAACGAATCACTTTCTTATTTCGCAGGTTATAAATAAAGCAGCGGGAGTTCCCGTTAAGATAGCAGAACTTGTGGAAAAGGAAGAGGTGGTGGTCAAACGACAAATTAAGATTCAAGTCACACGAGATCATATGGTCGCTATGCTGGAAAGTCGTGATAATCAAGGGAATACTCCCTTGACTATAGATGATGTTATTGAAAAATTTAAAGACGTAGGTATGTCATTTGGTATTGATGGTGTGGCTGTGAAGAAGTTTTTAGCTGATCCTGAAACAAAGATTGTTTGTGCACGCGGTGTCGCACCGATACCAGGTGCGGATGCTTATATGAAATATTATGTGGATTTTGCCAATAAAGGTCGTCCGGTTGAACAGGAAGACGGATCGGTCGATTTTAAAAATACCAGAATGTTTTTTGTTGCTACGAAAAATCAATTGTTAGCAGAAAAAATACCAGCGACGAAGAGTATCCCTGGAATGAATGTTTTTGGTAAAAAAGTTGTTATCAAAGATGGGAAAGACTTGGTTTTGCCGGTTGGTAAAAATGTTAATGTTGTAAAAGACAATTTGATAATGGCTGGATTATCAGGCGAAGTCGTATGGGATAAAGGTAAGCTGACAATTATTCCTGTGATGGAAATAAAAAGTGATGTAGATTTAAGTACAGGCAATATTGAATTTCCGGGAAGTATTATTATTCGTGGATCTGTTCAAGAGGGTTTTTATGTGAAAGCCGATGGTGATGTCGATATTCGTGGTGGTATCTGTGGTGGACAGGTCGAAGGAAAAAATATCAAGGTTGGTATGGGTATTTTTGGGATGGAGCATGGTTATGTGAAATCAACTGAAACTATAAGTGCTAAATTTATTGAAAAAGCAAATGTATTTGCTGGTACAGACTTATATGTAATGAATGTTATTTTACACAGTCTAGTGAATGCAGGAGAGAAGGTCATCGTTGCCGGGCAGCGTGGTCGTATTATTGGCGGAACAATTACAGCTGGTGTCGAAATACGAGCAGCAACCATTGGAACGCAATCAGAAGCTGGTACGGTCTTAGAAGTTGGCAAAAAAATACAAGTATCGGCAACGCCAGATGAGGTAAAAGAATATCAAGATAAAATAGAGGATGAGATGTCAGCTAATGCCATGGCGGATGGAAAAGTGAGAGTTTTGGATACAGCTCATGCTGGCGTAAAAATTGTGATTGGTCGATATATGAAATCATTATCGGATTCCATCAAGTATGCCACTTTTTTTGTAGCAGAAGAGGATGATAAAATTTCAATCGGGCCATATTGACTATATAAATAGAGGCAGAACCTCCTATGTAGATAGGAGAGGTTCTGCCTTTTTGCCTTTATTGAAATAGCGAGAGTATGGCACCTACGGCAAAATACGGACCGTAGGCAAGTGTGTCATGTCTTTTTTTAAGATGGAAAAGCAATAGCAGTCCACTGATAAAACCACCGCTGATAAAACCCCAGAAGAGTGTAAATAAGAGCTTGTCCATGCCAAGCCAGAACCCTAGCACAAATAGTAATTTAATGTCCCCACCGCCAATGGCTCCTCTTGTAATGATGGCTAAAATCAATAAAATACTGCCACCACTACATGCCGCCAACAGACGATTGAGAAAAAGTTCTGGTAGAAAAAATGAAAAAAAGAGTCCACAAAAGAAAAAACAATACAAAACCTTATCCAAAATAATTTGCTGTTCGAGATCCATGATGCTGATAAAAACTAAAAAAGATACAAAAGTCCATAGAATCAATAACTTAAATGGCTGTATGGCGAGCGGTGCTGTGAGAATATAAGTAATAAAAAAGAGGCAGCAAAACCATGCCTCGCGTCTGGCCTTGGAATGAAATAATCGGGAGGGCTTTTCTAAAATAGCAATGGCGGAACCTAGCTGACTTTGGAAGAGTTCTGAAAATAGTTTACTTAAAAAGATGGTTAGAATGAAAAGTATAAGAAAGGGACTGAAATAAGAAAATTGTTCAAGCATAAGCGCCGACCTTTCGCGTAAATTTGTTTTTATATAGCATACACTTATAATTATGATCCGTATACAATAAAAGTGAAGCCATGTTAAATTTTTATTGTATACTTGTTTATTTTAGTGGAATGAGATATTATAGATTTTATAATATAATCTGTATGTGTGTTGAGTTTGTATAATGTCATGATCTTTGTTTTATAGTAGCAAACTTATTGAAAAGTAAGGACGCAAAGCCGTGGGTCTAAAGATTTAGTCTATGACTGCCTGGTTGCATTATAAAAGTTTTACAATTTGTTTTGATTGTTTGCTTTATATGTAACCGGGCATTTTTATGTTCTGGTGGCTATGGCGGTTCAAATTAAATTTGTAGATGGAAGATGCTCGATATATGTAAAAAAGGAGGATCTATGTTGCAAAGCAATATCGAACGGTACGAATTGGAGGAACAAGGACCTAGTCATAAGGTGCTTTATGCTTTTTTTATTTTTTTTATTCTTATTGAAGTTGGTGTATTTTTTATGAAGACACCAGATCAATTATTGATGATTGATACAGATTCCTATATGCGCATGGTAAGAGTGGACATGCTGGCAAATGGCGGAGATTGGTATGATCAGTTTATACATCGCAGCAATGCACCATTTGGTGAAGAATTGCAGTGGTCTCGTGCTTTCGATATTTTAGTGATTTTACTGGCGTTACCATTTTCATTCTTTTTTGATCAGCATCAAGCATTGCAGTGGAGCGGTATTATCATAAGTCCGGTTCTGAAAATGTTAAGTATTCCCGCATTATTCTGGGCTGCCAGAGCAGTTTTAAGCAAAAAAAATGCATTTCGGGCCTGTGTTCTATTTTTATGTCAAGCCGGGTTGTTTGCTTATTATTCTTTTTCACGTCCCGATCATCATAGTTTGTTGTTTTTATTATTTATTGTCTTCTTAGGTGCTGCACTCAGAATCTTGCAAACAACAAGCAGATTTATGCCTTATTTATTGGGTTTAGTTAGTGGTGTGAGTTTATGGATTAGCGTGGAGACAATATGTTCGATTGCATTTTTTTTATGCTTTTCCTTAGTATATTGTGTTTATAGGCAAGAATATCGACTGCTGAAGAGTTTGGTCACCTATCAAATGACACTTGTCGTATGCTTGGTGGGGGCGTTATTGATTGAGCGGCCTATTTCTTTTTTTCTGCTTCCTGTCTATGATAAACTATCAATCGTGCATGTGTTCATCTTTATCGTTTTATTGATCCAAATTGTTTTTTTACATTATTTGTTTATTATTAAACCGTTTTGTAAATATCGTTTTGTTGTATTGTTGTTTCTATCTTTTTTATCCATATTCGTTGTTGCATTCGTTTTCCCCGCCTTTTTTAAAGGACCTTTAGTCCAGGTCGATAGCAAAGTTATTGAAGTATTTGTAGTCCATGTCAGCGAGTCTCAGCCATTAACTTTTGCTAGCATACAGAAGGCAGCGATAACGATTCTGATGATGGGATCATTGCTATTTGCTTTATTTGATTTGTTGTCAAGGCGAAAAGCAACAAATCTTTGTAGTCAAGGACAAAAGTTATTTTTGATTCTTTTCCTAGGTGCTTTTTCTATTTTAGCCTTTTTACACATGTATTGGTCACCTTATGCGGAAATTTTATGCTTGTTTTTTATGGCACCGCTTTTAGGAGAATGGCTAAAAAAAGCAAAGATGTTGCGGTCTAAGCTTCATACCGCTATTAGCCAAGGGCTTATTTTGATGCTTATTGCCGTGGGGCCTGGTCTTTTGGCAATACTTTTGTTGCAACTGTCCCCAGAAAAATCGCTAACGGATTCATTTGTTGAGCCGTTGCATGAGGTGAATGCTATGATGGCGCAGCTTGAATCGCCGGTGACCGTCTTGACAGATATGAATTTTGGCCCACAAATTTTGTATGAAACCCCCGATAATGTGATTGCCACACCATATCATCGCAATGCGGGAGGTATTTTATTTCTCAATGAGGTAATGTCTTGCGAAGATTTTGACAAGGTTAAGAATCTTTTATATTCACGGCAGGTTGGTTATGTATTGATTGCTCCAGATAGTTCAGAAGGGCAAGCTTTTTCAGTGAATCCAAAGTCTTTTTATCATTCGTTAGTTTCAGGATCTATACCGTCTTGGCTGAGCCCCATTTCATTGGATCTGTCCGTAGCTAATGTGTTTAGATTATATAAGGTTACGATACATGATTTGTGAACTTTAAATAAAAATAAACCAGAATATTTTTGGCTTTTATAAGCGTTGCATTAAAACAATATGATTGTAAAGATTAATGAGACTAAAGACCTAATAGAGCTAAACGGTTTATGCTTTTTTGCTATGTCTCATAGAAGTCGTATCGTATTTAGATGTTTATTTAGTTCGTTCTTAAGTGTCCCAACTTTGTTAAATTTTTTTTAATTTTACTAGATAGGCTTGTTAATTTTAAGACAATACGATATTATAATTATAGAAATAAAATTGATTTAGGTTATCCTTATTACGGAATCTAAATTCTTAGTTCATATGGGGCAAACTTATTGAAAGATAAGGACGCAAAGCCGTGGGTCTAAAGATTTATATCTATGATTGCCTGGTTGCATTCGTGAAGTTATACAGTGTTTTAGCTGTATGCTTTTTATGCAGTCGGGCTTTTTTTTATGTGCATTGACTTTACTGTTGGAACGATTCAGTAGGGTATGGAATCTTTTTAAAGTAACCTCCAAATACATGATTATACAATACTAGCGTCGATAGTAGCGGCATGTATGTAGCATACATTATAAAGTAGGACTACCGAATTGTTAGCTTACTTTGTATAATGTAGGGTATAGAGAATTGTGTTAGGAGGATTTATGTTGCATTTGCCAGAGATAACAAAGCATTTGATGGAAAAGCTAGAAATGATGGCACCAAAACAGCTTATCATATTGGCTTTTTGTGCAAGCTTCATTGTAGGTTTATTGATTTATACGTACTTATCAGGGTTAGAGACTAAACAGGTCGTCGTATCAAACGAATCGTTTACCGATGTCCTTGTAGCGGCTGTTGATATACCCGAACGAACCGTGATTCGTGAAGAAATGCTAAAGACGGTTCATATGCCCAGTGAACTTGTTCCGCCTGGTGCAATAAAAGATATGTCTGCAGCTGCGGGGAAAGTTGCCAAGCTTACTATTTTACAGGGGGACTCCATTACGGAAAACAAATTATTTGGTGATGTAACGAAAGAAGGGTTTATTGCCAGTATTCCTGCTGATAAACGAGCTATTTCGATTGCAATTACCGATATAACCGGAATTTCGGGGTTTGCTAAGCCTGGGGATTATGTCGACGTGATGGTAATTAACGATAAAAAACAAAAAAATACAGTTTCAGGTGAAATGATCCTGCAAAATATATTATTGCTGGCAATTAACAAGACTAGTGAGATCGCTGACGATAAGAAAGACGACAAAAAAGATCAAATGGTTACAGCAACGGTGGCTGTTTCACCGGAAGACGCGCTTCGTTTGGCTGTGGCACAAACAAAAAGTACGGTTTATTTGGCACTTCGTCCATTTAAACCGAAGGATAGTTTTATATTAACAACGGAAGTTGTGGTTCATCAATTTGATGAAGGCACAACAGCAAATCAAAATACAGTTGCAAATCCTTCACCACCACTTGATTATCGAGCCGCACGAGGGGATTCTCCAACGAAAGCAGAAACTGCTCAGCCCGAAACAAAAACAAAACAAGGGACGGATAGCGTAACGGTAATTCGGGGCAATGCGCTTAGTTCAGTAGCAGTACGATAAGGAGAAAATTGATGAGGATGACAAATACATATAAATGTTTGTTTGTGGCAATTTGTTTTGTGTTTTACACGGTTGGGACAGTTCAGGCAGCAGAAAATCTGACGATGGATGCCAATCAGTCTTTGTATCTGAATGCGGGTGATCTCATTGATCGTATTGCTGTGGCCAATCCAGAAATTGCAGATGTTACCGTATTATCAAAAGACGATATGCTCGTTGTAGCAAAAAAACCGGGAACGACGACACTTTACATATGGACCATGGACGGAGCCCGACAAGAATATACTGTGACGATACAGGATCATGATACGCAAACTTCACTTGTGATTGCCAAAATGATAGGATATCCAGATCTTCGGGTAGAAAAAATCGGCGATAAAGTTTTACTCAAGGGTTCTGTTCTCAATCAGCTGGAAAAAAATCGAGCTGAGAAAATAGCTGAAATGTATGGGACGAAAGTGGTTAATCTGCTAGAAATGACGAATCCGTCTCAAGTAAGGCTGGAAGCAAAAATCGTTGAAATTTCAACGGATAAAGTTAAGAAACTGGGGATACAATATGCAAATGCATCGAGTATTGATCCAACGTCAGGAATTGTAACCCTTGGGTCAAGTGGGTCTTTTGCCTTTGGCCAAACTTTTTCTAATTCAAAAGATTCATCTACTTCTAAAATCGGTAATTATGCGGATATTAATGCCACGCTGCAGGCTTTAATTACGAACGGTGATGCAAAGATTCTTTCGCAGCCTAGTATGATTACAATGAGTGGTGAAAAAGCAAATATTCTTGTTGGCGGGGAAATCCCGATTCCAATGGGGACCTCAAATGGTCAAGTCACGGTAGAGTGGCGTCAGTACGGTATTAAATTAAATATTGAGCCACAGGTAGATTCGAATAATCAGATTACGAGTAAGGTACAGGCTGAAGTGAGTAGTCTCGATAGTTCAAATTCAGTTGCTGTGAGCAGCACGACTTCTATTCCCGCTTTGCTTTCTCGTAAAGCGGAAACGGTAATACATCTTTCTTCTGGCAGTACAATGGCAATTGGCGGATTGTTGAGTTCAACCGAAAGTAAACAAGTAGTTAAATTCCCCTTTTTGGGGGACATACCTATCCTTGGACAATTTTTTCGCAGTACAACTACGAGTAAATCGCGTAAGGAAATTATTATTTTAGTAACACCAACATTGGTTGACGAAACAACGCCGCTAAAAATGTCGGATGAAATGGGAAAAATGTTAGAAGATAAAAAATAGAAATGACTGAATGCAAAATAAAAGTGGTGAAATAAAAATGGCGGAAGAAATCAAAAACGGAATGATTATGACCGTATTTAGTACAGCATCGGCTGTAGGAAAAACCTTGCTTAGCATCAATATGACGGCTGAACTAGCAAAAAGTGGATATCGAGTTTGTGTTGTAGATTTGGATTTGCAATTTGGTGATATTTGTAATTATCTTAAAATATCACCGCAGAAAACGATTTATGATTTTCAGAAAAATGTAGAAAACGAGCAAAGCACACTCGATTGTCAAGATTATATTACCCAATATGAATATCAAGGAATAAGCTTTTCTGTATTGGCTGCACCACGGAAGATGGAAGAGGCGTATAATATCTCAACACAAGCTGTGATTGCAATTTTGTCAGGGCTTAGGAGCGAATATGATTATATTGTTTTAGATACGACCGCAGCTTTTAGTGAATTGAATCTAGCAGCTATGGACCTTAGCACAATTATTACATTTGTCGGTATTGTTGATTTTATTCCAACGATCAAAAATATGAAGGTTGGTTATGATACGATGCGAAGTATTGGCTATGAAAAAAATAAAATTCGTTTTATCCTAAACCGCAATAATTCGAAAACCAATATTGAATTGCAGGATGTTGAACAATTGCTGGAAGAACATTTTTATCATGTACTGCCAAATGATTTTTTTACAGCGATGGATTCTCTGCATAAGGGCATTCCTCTGGTGATTGATCGAGACACGACGGCTTTAGGTCAGAGCCTGCAAGATTTGATTGATAAATATACAAATCGTATGCGTGCCAGTGATACGCCGAATGCACCATTGTCATCTTGGATGAAAAAATTGTTTAAATAGCAAGTTGAAAGGAATGAAAACACATGAAAGACTATCATGTCTTGCTCGTTGAGCCAAATAACATTATGTTGGAACGATTATCAAGTGTTGTGCGAAACACAAAAGGTTTTGAACTGGTTTTTCGGTCGCGTGATCCGCAGGAGGCATTGGGACAGGGCGGTGCTTTTATGCCAAATTTGATTTTGTTGGATATTGATACAGCTGATAGTGTAAAGACTGTTTTGGATTTTGTCCGTGCTTTTCCACAGACAGGGATTTTGTGTTTGAGCAATTACTGGAATGCACAGATTGCCAGTGACGTGGTCAAAGCTGGGGCAAAAGGTTGTTTAATAAAACCTTTTACGACGGATGAGCTTGCGGCAGCCGTTAATACTTTCGGTAACAGTGGTATGGGGATGCTTAGTGAAGTTATGACATTTTTCAGTCCGAAGGGGAAAAGTGGGAAAACGACATTGATTGCGAATCTGGCGATGGCTTTGGCGAAAAAAAGTGGAGAAAATGTAGCGATTATTGATGCTGATTTGCAATTTGGGGATATGTCGGTATTTTTCAATTTAGATCCACAAAGTACAATTGTCGAAGCAACACGGGATATTAACCTTTTGTCACCGATTACACTGAATTCTTATTTTACTCCAATTACCGAGAATGTCCGCGTTCTTTGTGGAACCAAACGTCCTGAGTTTGCTGAAGATGTGAGCCCTAAAGCCTTTGCCGATATGATTACTATGGCACGCAGCCTATTTCGTTATATTTTGATTGATGTTCCGCCAGCGTTTAATCCGATTTCTGTGACGGCTGCTGAAAAATCAGATAAAGTTTATTTAGTTTCGATGGTTAGTGGCGGGTATGAAGTAAATCACATGCAGCGGGCATTGGATATTTTTAAAGTCTGGCCTGATTATGAGACAAAAGTGAAGACGATCTTCACTAGAGTTGAGCCTTGTGAAAAACAAGAACAGGATAATTTGGAAAAGTCATTAGAATATCCGATTTGTAGTATTTTGCCGAACGAATATTTACTTGTTTCGGCGGCTGCTAATAACGGTCGGATGGCTGTCGATATTAAACCGGAATCACCTTTGGCACGAAGTATTGATCAGCTGGCAGCAAAGATTTGTGACAAGCAGTATCAGGTACGCTAGAAATGGCGGTAGTAGCTTTACTCAGTGGCATGCTGGTCTTTTTGATTCTTCTTATGTTTATTGCAATGTTGTCGAGAGAAAAAATAAAGTTGGCACGCAAGGTTCGGAGCTATACGGGACCGGTAGTCGGGGGCCATTCTAGGGAAAAAAAGATAGATTACCGCGGAAAATGGCTGGGTTTTATTCGCTTCATGGGTCTTAAATTGCAAATTTTGCCCAACTTAAAAAATTTTGACAGTAAAATGCAACAGGCGGGGCTGTCACTTTTAGGTTCGGACTTTTTAGCGATTGTTTGTATGATTTCATTACTGGTAGGTATACTCGGTATGATCTTGACGATGCAGATAAAGTATGCAGTGCTTCTTAGTATAGGTGCAGTAATTATTTGCTTTTGCTACTTAAATAGTTTGATTTCACGCCGCAAAAAGGAGTTTACGAACCAATTGGGTGATGTTTTATCTATGATCTCGAATGCGATGCGTTCTGGTTTTAGTTTTATGCAGGCGATGGATCTGATCGCGAAAGAAATGAAACCTCCGGTTTCGGTTGAATTTTCTAAGGCAATTGGTGAAATCCAGCTTGGTGCGGATACT
>Ga0302210_10001167_pt1 | contig 11266 bp, 11 predicted proteins | sample II_Fen_E3_2_FD_198793 | JGI IMG/M metagenome (GOLD analysis project Ga0302210, IMG submission 198793) | Peat permafrost microbial communities from Stordalen Mire near Abisko, Sweden - II_Fen_E3_2 | ecosystem: Environmental > Terrestrial > Soil > Wetlands > Permafrost | place: Sweden: Abisko... | reverse complement strand
GATACAAAGAAATACTCCTGAATCAATCTAAGTCTGCGGCCTTCCTCTGAACTGTCATCTGGATACAGATATTTTGTGATTTTTTGGACATTATGTTTATAATGCATTTTAGCCTGTTGCTGCTCATGTGATAATAATCCATAATCGGAAAAATCCTTATTGACTTCTGCATTCCACAATCGCAAAGTATTGACTGTTTTATTTCGATAGCCAACAATTGGTACATCATAAGGAATAGCTGTAACCGACGTATAATCTTTATGGACGGTTTTCAAACTGCCGTCTTTTTGTTTTTCCATATAAGCATGACCTTCAAATTTGACCTCAATTGCCTTATCGGTTTTACGAAACTCCCAAGCAAAACCTTCTTTGAGCCAATTATCGGGTATTTCAACTTGATAATTATTAACAATTTTCTGTTCAAACAGTCCATATTTATAACGAATACCGCAGCCATGCCCCGGTAGCCCTAAGGCTGCCATCGAATCAATAAAGCATGCTGCCAGCCGCCCCAATCCGCCATTACCAAGTCCAGCATCGGGTTCTTCATCTAAAATTACATTTAAATCCATATTTAATTCTTTAAAAGCCTCTTCACAAATCTGTTTAAAATTCATATTGATCAAATTACTATTCAATAGTCGGCCAAGTAAAAATTCGATGGAAAAATAATATACCTGTTTTTCTTTATGATCTAAATAATATTTATTCGTCTTAACCCAATTTTCACTGATATATTGACGTATAACTCTGGAAAAAGATTGATAACTTTCATTTTTTGTAAGATCGGCTAAATCCTTGCCCCACATCGCGTGGGCTGCTTGCGTAAACCTTGTTTTTAATACGTCTTTCAACTCTTTATCTTTAATCAAAATACGACAGCTCCCTCACATTCTTTTGTATAGACTACCAACAAGCTAAGCCGCCTCAAATGCATAGCATCCTTGCGCAAACAAAACGTTTGTTTATCACTGGAATACGCCAATACATTTGAGACGGCCTCATCTCCTTAAATAACAATACCTTTTTCAACAATGAGCGGATAATTTGAAGCGCCCTTCAGCCATTTTCCATGAGTAATAACTACGTTCTTATCACAAATAACATTTTCAATCAACGCATCTTCCTGAAGATCGCACTTTTGCATAACAATACTATTTTTTACATGTACCCCTTTCCCGACTTTTACGCCGCGAAATAAAATACTATTCTCAACAGTCCCTTCAACAACACAGCCATTCGCAATTAAAGAATTGGTTGCTTTTGCGTTTTTCTTATATTGAGCGGGAGCTTCATCTTTCACCTTCGTGTAGACTCGATCTACATTCATAAAGATTTCCTGCCAAATTTCTGGATTTAGTATTTCCATGCTTGCTTTATAATAACTGGCTGTTGAATTAATCCTCGCAACGTAGCCATCATGTTTAAAACCATAAATGGAATAAGAATCATCAACATGCATTAGACCATCAATCAGAAAATTCGTTCCACCATGTGAAAAACACGATTCTACAATATGCGTAAAAACATTTTTATCCATTAAATAAATTCCCATGGCAACCTTAGCATCTTCATAGGTAACTGCCTGGACGGCAATATCTTGAACTAGTCCATTTTCCGCCGTCTTAATTACTGTACCACCTGATGTATTTTCTGTGGATTCCATATTGTAAACCATCGTAATATCGGCACCTGTATTTTGATGAAACCGCAAGACATTTTCGAAATTCATATTATAAACAATACGGCTTCCCGAAATCAAAACATATTTTTGTGAACTGTTTTCAATGAAATCCAAATGACGATAAAAACTTTGTATATCACCATTACGCAAGCCATTTTCAGCTTCTGCCGGTGGTAAATAAAACAAACCATCATGTTTACGTGCCAAATCCCAGTCTTTCCCTGAACGCAGATGATCTAAAATAGAACGTGACTTGGTTGGCAATAAGATACCCACTGTATCCATACCTGAATTTACCATACTTGATAATGAAAAATCAATTAACCGATATCGACCAGCAAACGGAACAGCCGCTAACGGTCGTTTTGCTGTCATTTCTTTGATTAATTTATCGTTTTCCTGAAGATCAATAATACCCATTACCGTTTTCAATGTTATCCACTCCGATCAAATCATTAAAAAGATATCAACCAACTTGTTTATTACTATTTTCCGCGAGTACAATTTCACCTTCTGGAACAACGATAACCGAGTTATCTTCCGACATAATTTTTGTTCCACTGCCAATTTCACAATTCTGTGCTACAACCGCTTTTTCAATATAGGCATTTTCGCCAATGTTGGTAAATGGCATAATAACTGAATTAATAATCTTGGCTCCTTTGCCAATTTTCACGCCATGAAAAATAACGGAATTTTCGACCTCACCACAAATCATGGCACCCTCGCTAATAATAGAGCTTGTCACCTTTGCTGTGGAAGCAACATAATGTGGTGGCAAGGATGGATTAACTGAATAAACTTTCCATAGTGGATCATGTAAATTAAGGGATGGATTTTCTTTTAAAAGATCCATATTAGCTTCCCAAAGGCTGTCTATTGTACCTACATCTTTCCAATATCCATCAAAAGCATAAGAAAAAAGTTTCGCATCGGCGGCTAACATTTTTGGAATAATGTTTTTGCCAAAATCATGATTTGATACACTATCCTTGGCATCTTCCTCCAAATAACGTTTCAAGAATTTCCAATTAAATACATAGATTCCCATAGAAGCAAGATTACTTTTTGGTTTTGACGGTTTTTCTGCAAACTCCGTAATACGCCCCTTCTTGTCCGTACTCATAATACCAAAACGCGGAGCTTCTTCCCATGGTACTTCAATTACACCAATGGTCGCTTCACCCTTATTCATTTTATGCGATTCAATCATCCACGAATAATCCATCGTATAAATATGATCACCCGATAAAATCAAAACATATTCTGGATTCGTTATTTCGATAAAATTGATATTTTGATAGATTGCATCTGCGGTACCTTTATACCAATCTGCGCCTTTTTCCTGGGCATATGGAGGCAAAATAAACACACCACCGCCGTTTCGATCTAAATCCCAAGCTCCGCCAGTTCCAAGATAACTATGCAATTCCAATGGACGATATTGTGTAAGTACACCTACTTTGTCAATTCCCGAATTGGAACAATTGCTTAAAGGAAAATCGATAATACGATATTTGCCCCCAAACGGTACTGCTGGTTTCGCAATTTTTTTTGTTAACGCTCCCAGCCGACTTCCTTGACCACCTGCCAAAATCATTGCTAAGCATTCTGTTTTTCTCATAAAAACTCCCCCTGGAATTGTTTTCATACTTTTCTGTTTACAACACCACATAATATATTTATAAACTTGTATATAAGAGTGTCCATACTATCATATACAAACCGTGGACCGCTATCATGATGTTTCTTTATAAACTGTATTACTTATGAGATTTACAACCATCGCTTGCTTAATAGTTAATATTATCAACTAATTCTATATTAAGTATGTATTCTCCATTTTTTTAATGATTCTACATATTTTTTTGTCAATTCATCTAATGTTGTCCCCGCAGCTAAAGCATCTTCCGGCATCAATGTTATAATCAAATTATCATCGTAATAAATACTTATATTACTGCCATCTGTATCTAAAATATAATGATCTATTGAATAATCTGCTTTTTGTGCTATTTGATACAACCGACCTGCTGTCAAATACGCCCGATAACGAGGTGTCAGCTGATTTTCACCAATCATAATTGGCGGTAAAGACCAACTACCATCGACAACCTGTGCCGATAAAGTACTTGTCTCTTCTATAATAGTTGGATAAATATGTTTTTTTTCTAAATACTGCTGCATAAGCTTAATTCGCTCTGCGGCTTCCGGATGATCAGAAAACAAATCATTTTTCACGTCAGGATTCAATTCCGCCAATTTGAGTAACCCTATCAATGAACCATAAGGATTATAACCTGCTTTGACCGACTGTTCAAAACCAAGTCTGTCCGCTTCACGTTCATCACTGCGGCTATAACCGGCAGTAATTGCATTAAGAGCAATCATCTCCGCACCAATTTCGCGTCCACCAAAAAGTCCTCCCATGAGAACTGCCATCCCCAACGTCTTTTCCAATTGTGCCATCGAATGGCGTTTCACAACATGACCAATCTCATGTCCAATAATTCCCGCAAGTTCATCATCTGTCAGCATACAATCGGTCAGTCCTTTATTGATATATACAAATCCCCCCGGTACTGCCATGGCATTCACCTCATCTACATCAAGAACTTTAAATGTATAAGGTAAATTGGGGCGATCACTGACTGCAGCAATTCTCCGGCCAATCTTACTAACCCGCTCTTGCAAAACCGGATCATCCACTAATTTATACTGTGCTTCAATTTGCTTCACTGCACTTTGCCCAATTGCAATTTCCTGCTTCGTACTGATGATCCCAGCCTGAGCTGTTGATATCATCAAAATATTAAAAAAAAGTAATCCGATAAAAAATCTTTTAAAACTAAAACACTGCCTCAAAAAACTCATCCTTTCATGCTCAAAAGACTTACATCCAGGCAGTTATTACGGCACATATATAAAATATATAATCTTGTTTTAATAAAAATTTTTCTAACAATTTTATATATTTTATATATTCTATGAAAAAATTTTATTCCCTGCTAAGATACACAAGTTTTCACTTTTAAGTTGTATTTTTTTAATTTCATAGACAACCTGTTACAAAATCATATTTTTCCAAATCCGTAATAAGCTGAACATGTATTTTTGCCTATCATATTTCCCCTTTTCCTTAAGTTCATTATAAATTTCTTTTAGTTCAATTTCTACTCCTGTTATTTGATGGCGATCCGAAAATAACCGATCTATTTTCTCGATATGATCCTTGTTATTTACTTGTTTTTTTTCAGCCCATTCTTCATAAATTAAATCCAGCAATCCATATACATCATAAAGTGGCTTTGAACTATCTGAAATAGAATTTTTCTTTACGGTTGTTCGCCCCGATAAAATAAGACCACGCAATAATTTGCTTTTCACTTCAATTAATAAAGGAAACTGTCCAACTAATTCCGCTCCTAAAGATAGCAGCTCTGCGGTCTGCCCTTTTTTAAGTTCAAGTTCTACCTCCAAAATCGGAATTTTTTTACCGGCAGCAAAGATATTACCTCGATCAAGAGCAATTTCAATCCATGTTTCATCTTTTTCAAGCAGAACTACTTCTCGCTCAAAATCAGTCTGAACAATCGGTTTGAGTGCTCCTCCAGCAAGCACAGATAAAATTTCTTTTTGAATTTCATATTCTTTAAAAACACTTAAATCCGGTTTCGCTGAACAAACTGGGACATTGATTTCCCTGCGAGAATGCAGTCCTCCCAACGATGTCCCATCCCCTTTAATCGTAGCCATCCATACATCATTTTCTCGACGAACTCGATAAGATAACCGCGCTTTACTTAGCCGTTCATCTGCTGTATCAAAATAATTTGCCAATAAGTTGATTTTCTCCGACTTTTTTACGCCCGGCAAATTTTTTATATACGTACCAAGTGCTGGCCAGGCCTTTTCATCCATAACCTGCAATTTCAATTCAATTTCTTTGTTTTTATTCATCAAAACACCTTTTTTCATAAAATTATCACTTAATTCTACAATATATGAATCATTTATATAGATTTTATCACATAATGCAAAAACTCTTCATCTTAACATTTACAAGAAGCGAACAAAATGCTAAAATTTTAACAATAGATTCTATACACAATAGGCTCTGTCCGTTTCAGTCGCTACAGCCCCTTTTCGTAATATTTTGGAGGTTTATTTTTTATGGAATTATTAAAGCAACGTATTTTGCAAGAAGGGTTTTCTCTTCCCGGCAATGTTCTAAAGGTCGATTCATTTCTCAATCAACAAATCGATCCAGAATTATCCTTAAAAATGGGAGAAGAATTCGCCAATCGGTTTCATGACTGCAAAATCGACCGCGTGCTGACTATTGAAGCATCCGGAATTGCTATTGGTCTTACTACCGCCTTGAAATTAGGTGTTCCACTCGTTTTTGCTCGTAAACGCACATCAATTTTAATGACCGAATCCATGTATTCGACCGAAGTTTTTTCGTATACAAAAAAGGAAACAAATAGAATTTCTGTTCTCAAAAAGTTTTTACCTGCCACTGAAAATGTATTGATTATTGATGACTTTCTTGCCAATGGCGACTCCGCATTAGGGCTTGCCAAGATTGTTGAAGAAGCCGGATCTACTGTGATTGGCATCGGTATAGCGATTGAAAAATCTTTTCAAATCGGTAAAAGCAAACTCACTGCGGCAGGCTACCGTATTGAATCTTTAGCCCGAATAAAGTCCCTGGCTGATTGTAAAATTGAATTTGTTGAGGAATAACATCTTTATAAAAACAAACATGTTGATATTTATATATTTCAGTTATATACTATATAAGTAATAAGAAAAACCCACGATTATATGTGGGTTTTTCTTATTTTATACATTATTGCCAGAAAGGGTTTATATTATGTCATTATTACAACGTTATATTTTATTTATTTTGGGTCTTTTTCTCACCTCATTAGGCCTCTGCCTAATCATTAAAGGAGGTCTTGGCACTTCACCTATTTCGAGTCTACCCTATATTTTAAATCTTGAATATCATATATCCTTAGGGACCTTAATGTTTCTCTTAAATATTATACTCATGAGTATACAACTTATCATTTTAAAAAGGAATTTTACTTACATCCAAATATTGCAAATCCCGATGAGTTTTATATTTAGTGCATTTATTGATCTGATTATGTTCATGCTCAATTCCTATGTTCCCGAAATCTATATGCTTAAACTTTTAACCTTACTATTGGGCTGTGGCGCACTTGGCTTGGGTGTTGCACTACAAATCATCGGCAACGTTGTCATGCTGCCAGGCGAAGCAACCGTCAATGCAATCGCTACCCATTGGAAATTCGATTTTGGCAAGGTTAAAACCTGCTTTGATATATCGATGGTTCTACTCTGTGGGATACTATCACTTTTTTATTTTTCTAGTATAAAGGGACTTCGTGAAGGAACTATAATTTCCGCTTTATTAGTAGGTTACATTGCTAGATTTTGCATCAAACAACTCAGCAATGTAAATCGTCAAGGTATCTTAGCCTTCCAAACCAATTTACACGCGCAATGTTATACATCACATAATTACCTGCACTTAAAATCAGCAATTCTCATTGTAACATTTTCCGCTTTAGGCTTTTAAATAAATTCATTCTATTGATTCGACAAATTTCTCATTAACGAAAAAAGTTCCTCGTGCCTTGCCATAAAGGTTACCAGCTTCGTCAATAATCTCACATTCAGCCACAATCGTCCGCGCACCATTATGTAAAATTCGGCCAACAGCATAGATCAATTGATCTTCCGGTACAGCTTTCATTAAGTTCATATTAAAAGCAAGAGTCACAACTTTTTTATTCACACTTAAGCAAACTGCTCCCATAGCCGTATCCGCTACGGACATCAGTGCCCCGCCATGGGCTATTTTATAGACATTTGTACATTCATGCTTAATCTGCATTGAAAGTTGCACCTTGCCAAATTCAACCGACTCTAATTTGATACCTAAATATTGGACAAATGGATTATCTTGATAAAATGACAATAACAAATTCTCTACGCGATTTAAAGTTTTTTCCATAATTCCACTCACTTTCAAATACATTTATTACATTTTACAAAAAATAAGGTTACTGCAAAAGCATATTTGCAATAACCTTATTTTTTGTTTTATAAAGTTCACACCATACTTAAAATGAATTCGCCTTCACCGTGTAAACTATATTTCCCCATGCCCGCAGGAATAAATGCACTTTCACCTTTATTCAATAGCATTTTTCCATCCCCATACGAAAGAGTCAATTCACCTTCTAAGACAAGAATAGAATGGAACGTATCTGTATTGGTTCTTAAATTACATTCCGTAATAAGATCAAAATGATACACTGTAAAATATTCACACTGCGATAATAGTTTCACATCATAATCCGCAAAAAAATGCATCTCTGCTTCAGGAACCGTCGGTTTTGTGGGACGGCTCAACTTCGTTACATCAAGTGCTTTTTGTACATGTAAATCACGTGGCTTACCGTCGTTCCCCAAACGTCCATAATCGTAAATACGATAAGTTGTATTCGAATTTTGTTGTATTTCAGCAATTAAAATACCTTTTCCTATCGCATGCAGCGTACCGGCATCGATAAAAAATACATCACCTTTTTTAACTGGTACATTATTACATACTTCTAATAATGTATTATTTTCAATACGCTGTTTAAATTCATCTTTTGATATTTCATGTTTGAAACCATATAAAAGTTCTGCCCCCGGTTCACAATCAACAATATACCACATTTCCGTCTTGCCATATTCACCTTCAACACGAAGTGCATATTTATTTTCGGGATGCACTTGCACCGATAAATTATCTTTTGCATCAATTAATTTAATAAGCAGCGGAAAATAGGTAAAACGATCCGCATTGCTGCCTAAAATTTTTTTACCCTGCTTTTCAATATAGTCAGCTAATGTCATTCCCGAAGCTGCACCATTTTCAATCAGGCTCTGCCCGTCTTTATGACAAGAAAGTTCCCAACTTTCCGCAATTTTTTCAAGTTCTGATTTTTTATTGTATTTTGTTTTTAAAGCAGTACCACCCCAAATGTAATCTTTGAGTGGTGCTATGAGTTTTAATGGATATAACATATCTGTGTTGCTCCCTCTACTGTATTATATATTTTTTTCTAATTTATTATACTAAAATAGTTAACGCACAAAGAAAGTATTGCGAAAAAGTTACTCTCGAATGCTAACCGACTTAAAAACAATCTGATCACTACGATGATGTGAAATTGAATATTCAAAGGCTCGTCCATCATCTAAAAAAGCAATCTGTTCTACTTCCAAAAGTGGAAAAGACTCGTTAACTTTTAAATGTTCTATTTCTAAGGGATTTGGTGAAATAGCTCGAATGGACCGATGTGCCGACTGGATTTTGAGCTTCAATTGATGCTGAATATAAAAATAAATGGATTTTAACAAAACATCTTTTTTAATCCCCGGAATTAAACTGATCGGCATTTTTGTATATTCGATTACAATTGGCATTTCATTGGCAAAACGAACTCGAATAATATCATAAACAAAATCATCTGTTGCGATTTGCAGCTTCGCCGCAATTTCGTTATCAGGATGTACAACATCAAACTTAATAATTTCAGTTCTCAGTGTTTTCCCTTTATTGGTTTCCGTAAAACCGGTAAACTGTCTAGCCATACTCAAATCTTTTGCATCTTCATCATCAATCGACTTAACAAAAGTACCTGAACCGCGTCGTTTAATAACAAGACCTAACTTTACCAGCTCATCCACTGCTTTTTTTATTGTGATACGACTTACATCATACTGTGCACACATCTCTTTTTCCAGTGGAAGCTGCTCTCCTGATAAATATTGTCCTGCTAAAATGTTTTTTCTTATATCGCCAGCAATCTCTTGGTATTTTATCATCGGACGTTCTCCTTTGTTCTTACATATTCTTATTATATCATGTTCTCTCCCAACTTAGAATTAGAACTACTCTTATATTTAAAAAAACATATCTTAATTTGCATACGAAAAAACAAGGCTTTCCCCGCTACATTTCCTAGTTATATTTGGAATAAACATAACTGGTAAAATACGTATGAGTCCGCCTTGTTTTATATTCATTTATTAAAATCCATTTTCCTTCACAACATTTTTAATCCAATAGCCCGATTTTTTTATTGTTTTTATTTGAGTCGCCAGATCCACTGCGATATAACCATAACGATTTTTATAGGCATTCGTCCATGACCAGCAATCAATCGGTGTCCAAGCATGAAAACCAAAGCAGTTTGCTCCATCTTGAATCGCTTTATGCAAATAACTTAAGTGTTCTTCATAAAAATCAATACGATAAACATCTTCGATTAAACCATCTGCATTACGGTACTTTTCTTCCCCTTCAACGCCCATTCCATTTTCAGATATATACCAACGAATATTATTATAGTTATCACGAATATTAATTGCAATATCATACATCGCCTGTGGATATATTTCCCAACCACGATAAGGATTCATCCGACGATTGGGAAGTTCATAGTCATCAAAATGTTTATCCGGCATCCAGCTTTTTGTCTTATCCCAAGCAATTTCTTTACTTTTAGCACGGCGCGGTTGATAATAATTAACACCCAAAAAATCAATTGTATTATTTTTTATAATCGCCAGTTCGTCTTCGGTCGATTCCCACAATACACCATCTGCTTGTAATGCTTGAACTAAGGATGGAGTAAATTCGCCCTTTACCGCTGGATCAAGAAAAGAATTATTAAAAAAATCTTCGACAAACGCGGCAGCTTTTACATCATCATCGCCTTGTGACCGTGGATACGATGGTGTTAAATTCAAAACAACGCCAATTTCACCGCCTTGTTTTGCCCATTTCGACTGTTTAAAGGCCGCCACAACTTTAGCCGAAGCCAAATTTAAATTGTATAGTACCTGAACAGCTTTTTTCCCATCCACAATATTGGGATAGTGAAATTTATACAAATATTGACCTTCCACAATAACCATTGGTTCATTAAATGTAATCCAATGTTTTACCCTGTCACCAAAAAGTGCAAAGCATTTTTCGGCGAATAAAACAAATAGGTCAAGCACATGTTTGGATTCCCAGCCGCCATATTTATCATACAATTCAACCGGCAAATCAAAATGCTGCAAATTCATTACAGGAATAATCTTATTTTCAAGAAATTCGTCAATCACCTGATTGTAAAAAACAACTGCCGCTTCATCGACTTCAGCCGTCTCAAAATCTTTAATCAAACGTGTCCATTGAATCGATGTCCGAATTGAATTCAGTCCAATATCAGCCATCATTTTTATATCTTCTTTATAACTGTTGTAAAAATTGGATGCAACATTGGGTCCAACCTCATTAAAAAATGCATCTTTTTCAATATCAAACCAATGATCAAAAACATTTGCATGTTTTTTATTAAAACGTCCCTCTGTCTGTGGACCTGAGGTCGCTGCCCCCCACCAAAAATTTTCTGGGAACTTATATTTTATACTCAAAATTGCCACCTCTATTTCTTTTACCTATCGATATTTGACACAATGATGCATTTTTTCAAA
>Ga0302210_10001166_pt1 | contig 11276 bp, 9 predicted proteins | sample II_Fen_E3_2_FD_198793 | JGI IMG/M metagenome (GOLD analysis project Ga0302210, IMG submission 198793) | Peat permafrost microbial communities from Stordalen Mire near Abisko, Sweden - II_Fen_E3_2 | ecosystem: Environmental > Terrestrial > Soil > Wetlands > Permafrost | place: Sweden: Abisko... | reverse complement strand
GTGGTCACTCAAAACGTATTATTAATCAGCTCAGTTCAAAAGGGCGATTGATTGGCATTGATCAAGATCCAACGGCAATTGCTGTAGCAAAAGAGCGTCTAGCAGATGCGACTTGCCAGATTGATATCGTCAATGATAATTTTAAAAATTTGTCAGCTGTTTTAAAACAACTGTCCGTAGAAAAAGTAGATGGAATTTTATTTGATTTGGGTGTTTCATCGTATCAGCTTGATACAGCAGAACGAGGATTTTCTTATATGCAAGATGCACCACTGGATATGAGAATGAATCCAGATGAAGGATTATCAGCATACGATGTTGTTAATAAATATGAAGAGGAAAATATTGAAAAACTATTAAAAGTTTATGGGGAAGAACGCTGGGCAAAGCGTATCGCACAGTTTATCGTAGAAGCTCGCCGGGAAAAACCGATTGAAACGACAGGTGAACTTGTTGAGTTGATAAAGAAAGCAATTCCTTCGGCTGTGCGAAAAAATGCAGGTGGGCATCCAGCAAAAAGGACATTTCAAGCGATTCGTATTGAAGTGAATAATGAACTGGGGATTTTAGAAACGGCATTTCGTTCAGCTGTAGAGCATCTATGTGTTGGTGGTAGGATTTGTATTATTACATTTCATTCATTAGAAGATCGAATTGCGAAACAGACGTTACAGGAATTGGCAAAAGGATGTATTTGCCCGCCTCGATTGCCAATTTGTGTTTGCAATCATAAGTCAGCAGTTAAAATTATTGGCAAACCTATTGTTGCAACAATCGAGGAGTTGGATCAAAATTCTCGAGCTAGAAGTGCTAAGCTGCGAACTGCTGAAAAAAAAGATATATGAGAGCATTTTAAATGTTTGTTTAATATTGGGAGGAAGGGCACATGTTAGCAAAGCGAAAAGAGGAATTTGAGCTTTACCAGGAAGTACCTGTCGTTAAATCGTTTGAGATACCAAAGCCTAAATTAAATACTAATCTTCGTGCAAAATGTTTCATTTTGGTAGTTTTGATTTCAATTATGGCAATGTTTACGATAATTCGCAGTGCAGAAAATGTGAGTAGAGGATATGAATTAGTGTCAATCAAGGCTCAGGCAGATAAGCTGGAAGGTTCTAATGAACAGCTTAAAGTGGATATAGCCTATATGAAATCACCACAGCGGATTAAACAGATTGCCACGCAGAATCTGGGAATGATCGTTCCCAAAGAAGTATACTTTGCTTCACAAAATACACAATAAAGCTTCTGTCTTTATTGGAGCGATTACTATGGTTAATAACCTCAATACAGCAGCCAATTTTTGGCTGCTGTATTGAGGTTTTAGAATTTTTTCGTAAATAATAGCTTGTTTTCAATAAAATAAATTAGATTTTAGAATTTTTACTATAAAAAAATGTCTATACGGTTTATAATATAATACGGTTTCATATTATGTATATAGAATTATTCTATTTCAATAGAGATTAGAGGAGAATTTTAGATGAGTAAAACAATAAAAGAATTGGTAGCACGATTGGCAGATGTTAGAGTCATTGGCGACGAAAATAAGATGATTCAATCTATGGCGCATGATTCGCGTAAGGTGAGACAAGATACGTTATTTGTTTGTATATCTGGAGCTACGGTGGATGGTCATAAATTTATAGCACAGGCAATAAAAAATGGTGCGGTTGCAGTTTTGGTTGAACAAGACGTTGATGTTCCTAAAAATATTACAGTGGTGCGCGTACCAGATGTAAAAGCAGCTATGCATATGGTAGTGCCTTATTTTTATGATTATCCAGCACGTAAAATGAGATTGATTGGTATTACGGGGACGAACGGTAAAACAACGACCAGTTATTTATTGCGGGCAATTTTACGTGAAGCCGGTTATAAAGTTGGCTTGATTGGAACCATTCAGATTATGATTGAAGATGAAATCCAGCCAATTCATAATACGACTCCAGATGTTATTGATTTGCAGGGCATTTTAGCTGATATGGCAAAAGCCGAGATGGATTATGTTGTGATGGAGGTTTCATCACATGCATTGGCACAGGATCGTGTGATTGGCTGTGAGTTTGATACGGCAGTATTTACAAACTTAACGCAAGATCATCTTGATTACCATAAAACTTTAGAAAATTATGCCAAAGCTAAGGCGAGACTGTTTGATCTTGTTAGTGCTGATGGACAGACAAAGGGAAATAAGTCAGCAGTTATTAACATTGATGATGCGGCAAGTGCTGTGATGCTCGAACATACTACATGTTCATGTTTGACTTATGCCATTCATAAAGCAAGTGATCTCAGAGCAAGTGCCATTAATGTTTTGGCAAAAGGGGCTAATTTCACAATAGCAGGTGTCTTTGGCACGATGGATTTGAAATTAAAAATTACGGGCATTTTTAACGTGTACAATGTATTATCAGCAGTTGGTGCGGCGTTAGCGGAAAAAATATCACCGCAAATTATTCAAGCGACTTTAGAAAAATTTACGAGTGTTCCTGGCCGTTTTGAGTTAGTGGATGAAGGTCAAGATTTTAGTGTGATTGTTGATTATGCACATACGCCAGATGGTTTGGAAAATATTTTACATACAGCTCGTCAAATTGCTAAAAAACGAATTATTACAGTTTTTGGCTGTGGTGGTGACCGTGATCGTACAAAACGACCAATTATGGGGCGAATTGCCGCCAAGCTATCGGATGTTGTGATTGCAACTTCCGATAATCCACGAACGGAAGATCCGGCGTTTATTTTGTCACAAGTGGAAGTCGGCGTTCAAGAAGCATTAGCAGGTAAACCGCATGAAAAAATCATTGATCGTAAAACGGCGATTTTCCGGGCGATAGAAATTGCTCAAACGGATGATATTGTTATCATTGCGGGCAAAGGACATGAAAATTATCAAATTCTTAAAGATCAAACGATTCATTTTGATGATAAAGAAGTTGCTCGTGCAGCAATTAGGGGGAAACAATAATGGCAAGCTTTACCTTAGCTGAAGTTCAGGCAGCTTTTCCGGCAGTTGTACTTCAGATAACGCAAAACAAGTTTTGTGATGTTGTAACCGATACTCGTTTGGTGAAAAAAGGTGTGCTTTTTATTACACTGATCGGAGAAAAATTTGATGGACATGATTTTATACAAACCGCTATTGAAAAAGGTGCAGCGGGGGTTGTTGTCAGTCGTAATTATTCAGAGGCGGAACTGCGTGATTTACCTATTACAGTAATTCAGGCAGAGGATACTTTAAAAGCATATCAGCTTTTGGCGAAAGTCTATCGGCGACGTTTTTCTATTCCGGTCATTGCAATTACTGGATCAAATGGAAAAACAACAACAAAAGATTTTACGGCAGCGGTACTTTCTGCTAATTTTAATGTTTTGAAAACGGAAGCAAATTTTAATAATGAAATCGGTTTGCCTAAAACACTGCTACAATTACAGGCAAATCATCAAGTCGCCGTTGTCGAAATGGGAATGCGCGGGTTTGGTCAAATTGCAGAATTAGCTGAAATTGCCCAGCCGACGATTGGGATTGTGACGAATGTTGGTGAGACTCACATGGAGATTTTGGGATCACTTGCTAATATTGCAAAAGCAAAAGCGGAACTTGTTGAACATTTGGATGAAAATTCTGTGGCCATTTTAAATGCCGATAATTCTTTTGTAGCCGCGATGCAGAGCAAGGTAAAGGGGAAATGTATTACATTTGGGATAGATAAGCCAAGTGATCTAAAAGCTGGACATATAAAAACCGTACATAAAAATTGTACGGAGTTTGACTGTACGTTTAAAGGACAGTCATATTCGTTTGTTTTGCCGATAGTAGGACGTCATAATGTTTATAATGTACTCGCAGCACTTGCTGTAGGGTTTACATTGGGTCTTTCTGCAGTTGAGATGCAAAAGGGTCTGACTGGCTTTGCAGCGACGAAGATGCGGTTTGAAATACAGCAAGTAGGCTTGTATCAGGTCATCAATGATGCCTATAACGCGAGTCCAATGTCGATGAAAGCTGCGCTTGAAACATTAGCTGACGTTGCTGCAAGACGTAAAATTGCTGTGCTTGGTGATATGCTCGAACTTGGCAGCGTTTCAGTGGCGGCTCATAAAAATATAGGTAAATTGGTTGCAGATCAGAAAATTGATGCATTGATAACATTTGGTGATATGGCAGCGCATATTGCGCAGGAAGCACGAACAGCTGGAGTTCAATTGGTATATACTTGTAAATCTCATGCTGAAGCAGGCATTGCTTTAAAAGAAATCTTACAGCCGGAAGATACGATCTTGTTTAAGGGGTCGCGGGGCATGCAGATGGAAAAAATCATTGATTTGATTTAATATTTGGGAGGAATCATTTTTATTATGTCAGTTTTATTTTATTCGACACTGGTGGCGCTGGTGATTGTTTTAATCAGTGGTCCTGTGCTTATTCCAATACTACATAAAATGAAATTTGGTCAGAGTATTCGTCAAGAAGGACCGAAAAGTCATCAAGCGAAAACCGGAACACCAACAATGGGCGGTCTTATGATTATGCTTGCTATTGTAGTTTCAACCGGTTTATTTGCTAAGCTAAATATGGAGGTTTGTTTAGCCCTTTTTGTTATGTTAGGCCATTGTGTTATTGGTTTTTTAGATGATTACATTAAAGTTGTTTTAAAACGTAATTTAGGTTTAAAGGCAAAACAGAAACTTTTTGGACAGATTGTTATGGCTTTGATTGTTACGTATGTTGGGGTAAATTATATGGGGATGAAAACAGATATATGGCTTCCGTTTAGCGGCATGACGTTTGATCTGGGCTTGTTATATTACTTTTTAGTATTTTTTGTCCTCGTGGGAACGACCAATGCGGTCAATCTGACCGATGGACTGGATGGTCTGGCAGCTGGTACGATGACCATTGCTATTTTGGCTTATGCACTTATTTGTTTGCATTTTGGAAAAACCGATCTTGCTATTTTTTGTCTGGCTGTGGCAGGGGCAACGATAGGCTTTTTGTGGTTTAATGTGCATCCAGCGAAAGTTTTCATGGGTGATACAGGTTCATTGGCTCTTGGCGGTGCGTTAGCTGCGGTTGCAATTTTGACCAAGACCGAAATTTTATTAGCGGTTGTAGGGTTGATTTTTGTTATCGAAGCGTTGTCCGTTATCATACAGGTTATTTCTTTCAAAACAAGAGGCAAACGTGTTTTTTTAATGAGTCCAATTCATCATCATTTTGAATTGAAAGGCTGGTCGGAAACAAAAGTTGTGGGAGTTTTTTGGCTGACGGGTTTGATTTGTAGTGTGGTAGCTTTATTGATACTGAAGGTAAGTTAATCTGGAGGAATAAAAAGATGGATTTTGTAGATAAACAAGTCATTGTTTTAGGTGCTGGAATCAGCGGCTTTGCCGTCGCGAAACTGGCTCGTAAATTGGGAGCCCATGTTGTTTTAAGTGATACAAAAACAGAAGATAAAATTAAGTTTGATTTAAATGAATTGCGCACTTGCGGTGTTAGAGTTGTGCTTGGACCACAGCAAGATAGCTTACTGACAGGTCTGGATTACCTAATTCTTTCACCTGGGGTTCCTATGGCTATTCCACTTGTGGCAAAGGCGAAACAGCTTGGTGTTGAAATTATGAGTGAAGTTGAAGTTGCTTATCGTTTAGCACAGGTACCGATTTATGCAATTACAGGAACCAATGGAAAAACGACAACGACCACACTTTTGGGTGAACTTTTAAAGACTTTACAAAAAAATGTGGGTGTTGGTGGGAATATTGGTGAACCGCTTTGTGATGAAGTGATACGGGTAGGTTCAACAGGTTGCGTTGCAGCTGAAATATCGAGTTATCAGCTTGAAGGTGTCAGTGCATTCAAGCCGCATATTGCCGCTGTTTTAAATGTGACACCAGATCATATTGCGCGGCATGGATCGCTAGATGTCTATCAACAAGTGAAGGAACGTATTTTTCTCCAGCAAACGAAAGCGGATTATCTTGTACTTAATTATGATGATGTCAGGACACGTTCAATGTCAGCACGCGCTAGCGGAAAAGTGATGTTTTTTAGTCGTCTGGAGACACTAACAGAAGGCGCTTTTATCCAAGATGATTGGTTTGTAATTCTTTGGAATCAACAAATATATCGTATTTGTGCTGTCAAGGATATGAAAATCAAAGGCGGACATAATGTTGAAAATGCTTTGGCGGCAATTTCAATAGCATTTTTAGCTGGTGTTGATACGATTGCCATGGTGGACGTTTTGAAAAATTTTGCTGGCGTTGAGCATAGAATTGAGCCGGTACGGACGTTAAATCAAGTACCGTATTATAATGATTCGAAGGCGACCAATCCAGAATCGGCAATTAAGGCTCTCGAAACGTTTGAGGGGCATATAATTTTGCTGGCTGGCGGGCATGATAAAAATACAGATTTAACGGATTTTATGGAACGGGTTTGTGAAAAAGTGGATCAGCTTATCTTAATCGGTGCAGCAGCAGCTCGGTTTAAAGAGGCTGCCATTAAAAGTGGATTTTCAGCTAATAATATTCATGATGCGGGGTATTCGATGGAAGATGCGATAGATTTGGCGCATCAGCTGGCACAGTATCCTCAAGTTGTGTTATTATCCCCAGCATGTGCAAGTTTTGATATGTTTGATGGATATGAAGAACGTGGACGTGTCTTTAAAAAACTAGTGCAACAGTTGAAATAGAATTTTGTAGTTTATAAGCAAGGAGAGCTTGATTGTGAAAATCATTGTATCAGGTGGAGGGACGGGTGGTCATATATACCCGGCACTTACATTGATCAGAACCATCCAAAGCCAAGTGGAAAATCTAGAAATTCTTTATGTTGGTACCAAAATCGGCTTGGAAGCAGATATCATTCCAAAAGAAGGGTTACCATTTCAAACGGTCGATATTCGTGGGCTGGAACGGAAACTATCGCTTAAAATGATCAAAACAGCGGGTAAAGCAATTCATGGTGTTTGGCAGGCGAGACGGATTGTAAAACAATTTAAACCAGATGTTGTAATCGGCACAGGCGGTTTTGTTTGTGGGCCTATTTTACTCGCGGCAAGTTTAATGGGGATTCCAACGTTAATTCAAGAACAAAATGTAATTCCGGGGATTACCAATAAACTTTTGGCAAAATTTGTTACGAAAATTGCTGTGGGCTATCAAGATGCGATGAAGTATTTCCCAACAGAAAAAGTCGTTTTTACAGGTAATCCGATTCGCGCGGAAGTTCTATCGATGAATCGTCAAGCTGGTTTGCTGGAGTTTGGTTTTGATACGAAAAAAAAGACAATATTGATTTCGGGTGGCAGCCGTGGAGCACGCAGCATAAACCGAGCCATGATTGATGTGCATAAATATTTTGCAGGTAATAAAAATATACAATTATTGCATATTACCGGGAAAAATGAGTATAATGATATAGTTGCTAGTGTGCAGAAACAGGGGATTGATTTAGCAAAAAAGAGGAATATCTTAATTAAGCCTTATCTATATGATATGCCCAAAGCACTGGCGCTTGCCGATTTGGCGATATTTAGAGCTGGTGCAACCGGTATTGCTGAATTAACGGCGAAAGGTATACCATCTATTTTAATTCCATATCCATATGCAGCTGAAAATCATCAAGAATTTAATGCTTTGTCGTTGGCAAAACGCGGTGCGGCAGTTATGATTCGTGATCAAGACCTTACAGCAGTCGCCTTGATTGAGGCGATCGAATCAATCATAAGTGAACCGACTAAACTTTTAAACATGGCAGAAGCGAGTCGCGCCATGGGCAGACCTGAGGCCGCAGAAGAAATTGCGAAACTTGTAGTTTTGCTGGCGAATCATGGACAAAAAAATTACGGCAATGATGACATATAAATAAAGGGGGGCGAGTATCGTTGCTAAAAAATATGAATAAAATTCACTTTGTTGGCATTGGTGGTGCCGGGATGAGTGCAATAGCAAAAGTTTTAGTGGAAAAAGGGTATAGTGTTTCTGGGTCCGATTTACATGGATCAGAATTGGTTGAAAAATTAAAAGCCCAAGGGGCAAAAATAGTTCAAGGTCATAAGAAAGAGAATGTTATAGGTGTCGATGCAATTGTTGTTTCAACGGCTATTGCGATGGATAATCCAGAAGTTGTGGCAGCCAGAGAAAATAATATTACGATATTTCATCGTTCTGATATTGTAGCAATGTTGATGAATCAAGAAAAAGGGATTGCTGTAGCAGGTGCTCATGGAAAAACAACGACAACATCTATGCTAGGAGTGACACTGGATCATGCCGGAATTCAGCCGACGATTATCATTGGCGGTGAAGTTGATTATTTAGGCAGCAATGCCAAACTCGGCAATGGTGAGTATCTAGTGGCTGAAGCGGATGAAAGTGATGGCTCTTTTTTGAAACTTTTACCACATATTGCAGTGGTCACCAATATTGAAGATGATCATATGGATTATTATGGTTCAATGGAAAATATCTTAAAGACATTTAAGCAATTTATTCGCAATTTGTCCCAAAAAGATGGGTTGGCCGTGCTATGCTTTGAAAATGAAAATATAAGAAATATAGCTCCGACGCTTGAACGGCAGTATCTTTCATATGCGATTGATTATAAAGCGGATTATCAGGCGGCAAATATTCATATTGATGGTGCTGGCACGTCCTTTGATGTTTTGCATAATGGTGTAAATTTGGGCAGGATTTCTTTGCGTGTACCAGGACGTCATAACGTACTTAACGCACTTGCAGCAACGGTTGTCGGTATTCAGCTTGGCCTAAGTCTTGAACAAATGGCCGCGGGATTTGTTCATTTTAATGGAGCAAAGCGCCGTTTTCAAACAAAAGGACGTATTGATGGTATATGGATTGTTGATGACTATGCCCATCACCCTACCGAAATTCGTACGACACTGATTGCAGCGAAACAGACAAAACCGAACAGGGTGATTTGTGCATTTCAGCCGCATCGTTATACCAGAACAAAACTTTTACTCAATGATTATGGATCTTGCTTTAAGGAAGCCGATATTTTAGTTTTAACGGATATTTATTCTGCGGGCGAAGCACCGATTGCTGGTATAAATGGAGAAACGATAAAAAAAGAAGTAGAAAAACAAACTGGTAAAGAGGTTATTTATATTCCTAAGCGTAGTCAGGTTGCTCCATATTTGCAAAGTATTGCTAAATCTGGTGACCTTATACTGAGTATGGGGGCTGGCGATATTTACCGGACGAGCGAAGAATTGGTAGCTCTTTTAAACGAAAAATAATGGTGATAGAGCGTAAATAGGGGGATTTTTAAGGTGAAGGATAAGAAAATTGTTGTATTGATGGGCGGGCCTTCAGCCGAAGCAGAAGTTTCATTAAATACGGGCAAAGCAATTTTAGCAGCACTCAAAGAAAAAGGCTATAATGTTGAGGGTTTGGAGCTTGACCCGCATCATCTGGTTGAACAATTGCAGGAATGCCAGTGTGATGTTGTTTTTAATGCGGTGCATGGCAAATTTGGTGAAGATGGTGTGCTCCAGGGTGTACTGGAAATGATGGGGATGCCCTATACCGGATCGGGGGTTTTAGCCTCGGCGGTGACGATGGATAAAGTTGTTTCGAAAAATATTTTTTTGGCACGGGGTATTTCAACACCTCGTTCCAAAGCGTATATAAAAGAAGAGCAGCAGCGTGATTTAGTTAAAGAAGTTATGCAAGAATTTTCGTTGCCGGTTGTTGTAAAATCAGCGGCTCAAGGGTCAAGCATTGGCGTTAGCATTGTTGAAAAACAAGAAAGCTTAAAACAAGCGCTCGCCACAGCCTTTGAGTACAGCAATGATGTATTGATTGAAGAATTTATTAAAGGTCGTGAACTGACTGTAGCTGTATGGGGAAATCCTGCAGACAAAAAAGCTTTGCCGATTATTGAAATCGTACCACATTCTGGTACCTATGATTATCAGTCAAAATACACGAAAGGTGCAACTGAATATATAGTTCCAGCAAAACTGGATGCAGCGGTTACAAAATCTGTCCAGGAGCTAGCTGTTCGTACATTTACGGCAGTGGGATGCGCTGGTATTGCTCGAGTCGATTTGATGCTTGATAAAGACAATGTACCCTATGTGCTAGAGGTAAATTCGGTTCCGGGAATGACCGCTACCTCTTTAGTGCCTAAAGCCGCACAAGCTTTGGGAATTGAGTTTCCTGATTTGTGTGAAAAACTTCTTGCTATGGTAAATTTGGATTAGATAGAAAAACAAAAATCAGGCGGTAAGAGTACTGCCTGATTTTTATTTTTGATATACGGGACAAAAGTCGCTTTCTTATTGCTATTCATATGATATATAATAAATCTAGTCACTTTAATATATCATGTCGCAGTTTTATCGTTAAAACGAGGTGTAATTAAATGGATAAGATGAATCCTGAAGCGAGAAAAAAAACAATTTCAAAACAATTCTTCCTGCTTGTATTCATTTTGCTTATTTTTTTTATGGGCATGATCAGTTGGCTTTGTTCACCAGCTTTTAGTGTTAGGCAGGTACAGGTAAGTGGAAACATGTATCTGTCGCAAGAGGAAGTGATCCGGATTGCTGGACTGACGGATCAAGTTAATATTTTTCGTCTGGAAACCAATGAAATTCAAACCAAACTTTGTAAGGACTTGCGTATTGAACAAGCGGTTGTTCAAAGAAGTTTTCCTAGTACAATTAAAATTCAAATTATAGAGCGCAAACCGATTGCATCTGTAACCTGTGAATATGGTTTTTTTGAAGTTGATAAAAATGGTATAGTTTTGTCTGCCCACAAAAGTATAACAGATATGCAACTTCCAATTATGACAGGGGTTGTGCTGAACGACTTATATATTGGTGATAGTGTTCTAGATTCGACGTGCCTGAAAGTACTAGCGTATTTAGCGCAGCTTGATGAAAATTCGGTAAACGAAATAGCAGAAGTTCATATAGCAGTACCAGACCAGATTGTGGCCTACACAAGGAATTCAGTCCAAATTCGTCTGGGAAGTACGGATCGATTGTCGGAAAAAGCAAAGGCAACGCAAGCTTTTATTCAAAAAATGCCAAGTATGAAACAGCCGATTGAATATATTGATTTTAATTTTACAGCACCTTTTATTAAATTTAAAAAATAGATAGGAAGAGGGTTTATGAATGTTATCAATCAGACAAGGCCAAGTGTCCATTGCACTTGTCTGCATGGTATTGGGGTTTATGCTGGCAGTACAATTTCGTACAACACAAGACAGCAAGTCTTCGGTT
>Ga0302210_10001164_pt1 | contig 11282 bp, 12 predicted proteins | sample II_Fen_E3_2_FD_198793 | JGI IMG/M metagenome (GOLD analysis project Ga0302210, IMG submission 198793) | Peat permafrost microbial communities from Stordalen Mire near Abisko, Sweden - II_Fen_E3_2 | ecosystem: Environmental > Terrestrial > Soil > Wetlands > Permafrost | place: Sweden: Abisko... | reverse complement strand
AAAAGCAGGTTTCTTAACACGTGATCCACGTGAAAAAGAACGTCGCAAATACGGCTTGAAAAAAGCTCGTAAGGCTTCTCAGTTCTCGAAACGTTAATAATAACGAAAATAAAAGCCCCAAGAACCCAGTGTTCTTGGGGCTTTTATTTTTTGCTATTGTAAAATACCCCAAATTCTCTATCAATATTGCAGATATGGTTAATTACCCAATCTTGTAATGTATTTAGTAAGTTTTTTGCATATAATAGATCTGTAGCATATAATTTGTGAAGCTCAATAATATTATTATGAAAATTTTTGTGCTCTTGATGATGATTGGGAAAGTTAGGATAATTTGATTTTTGCATAAGTGCTTCTTCATGTGAATGGTGAGTACCTATATAATCATAAAGTTGTTCAATGATTTCTGGCAGTGTATCGCGGCTGTGATTGGCAGTCATGGATTCGGAAAGTTGGTTGATAATATCAATTAGATATTTATGCTCTTTATCCAAGTCAGGAATTCCTATACTGAAATTTTCATTCCATATAATCATAGTCATAACGGAAGCCCCCCTAACATGTAATGTTGGAATAAGCAAAAACACATTGTTTATTCCAACATTTTTCTGTTTAAAAATATGATCTTTATATATGTTTTTCTAAAAATGGACCATAATCACGATCTGCATCACAAATATGTTTAAGTAACCAATCACGAAGAACGTTAAGCAACTGATTGGCCGGCAAGAGATTATTATCATATAAGCTTTTATATTCAAGAACCTTCGTTTTAAAATCATCATGTATTTTTTTGTGTTTTTCATAATTCGGATACTTGTATTTGAGCATTAACGTTTCTTCATGAGAAAAATGAGTGTTTACATATTTCGTTAGACCTAGAAGTAATTCCTCCATCGTATCTTTTCCACGACCTTCTTTCATTGCCGCATGAAGATTATTTATCATAGCAACTAATTTCTTGTGTTCTTCATCGAATTTAGGGATGCCAACACTAAATTCATCAGTCCATGTAACAATAGCCATAATTGAATCCCCCTAAAGTATATTGTGGATCATTTTAGAGAAAAATTCGACAAATTAACTACAAGTCCTGCAATTTAAATAATTTGCTTCTACAGCTTTCTTCGAACGTAGAAGCAAAATTTATGCTGGCAGGATTTATAGTTCTTTTGGCGAAGATTTTAAAGACAACATGATTAAACAAAGGAGTATACGTGTGATGAATCAGAATATTTGTTTTGGCAACATTGTTGTAGATTGCAATGATGAACAAAAGTTGTGCCGATTTTATAAACAACTTCTGGGGTGGGCAAAAAGTGAAATGTATGGACATCCAGCCGTGCGGAGTGAGATGGGGGTGGTGTTCTTATTTGTTCAAGATGAAGAATATGTTTCGCCTATTTGGCCCGATCAATTAAATAAGCAGCAAAAACAAATGCATTTTGATTTCCAAGTCGATGATGTAGCTGCGGCAGTTCAAAGAGCAGAGTCTTTAGGGGCTGTTAAAGCAAAATCGCAGTTTGGTGGAGAAAACTTTGTAACGATGCTAGATCCCGCCGGGCATCCATTTTGTCTTTGTGCGAAAGGGTAATTTATAAGCAAAAGAAAAGCATCTTTCGAGGTGCTTTTCTTTTGCCATAAAATATCCTTTTTAATAGAGGTATTTATGTTCAAATAGAGAAGTATCTTTATAGAATTGAGTAATAAAAACAAGTAGGAGGAATACGAAATGAGCTGGTTTAGTAATTTAAAAGTAAGTCAGAAGTTGTATGTCTTGATTACTGTTTTTAGTGTGGCAATTATTATTATTGGAGGACTTGGGTATGTCAATTTAAAACAGAGCGGTGATAATCTCGATGTTCTGTACAAGGTTGACGTTGAAAAGTCTAATTTAGCTTATGAAAGTCGTTTGAATCTTAGGCGGATACAAGGGGATCTTTTTTCATTAATGCTCACAACGGATGATCGTGAAAATATACGTTTATCCAATGAAATTAAAGATTTAAGGGCAGGGATTGATAAAAACAATGATGCCTATGCAAAACTTTCCTTAGATGCCAATGAAAAAACGGCGTTGGAAGCATTTAAAGGTCTGTTGACTAAATTTGATGGAGCCAGTGGACAAGTAATCACTTTAGCTCTGCAAAATAAAAATGAAGAAGCATACCAGCTTTTTCAAACCCAGGTGGAAGATATATCTAATGATGTCTTAAAAAATTTACGCTCCATATCAGACAGTAGCAATAAAAAAGCGGATGACATGAGTATTCAAGCCAAAGAGGATCTACAAAAATCCACGATGCTAGCTTCCGTGCTTACGGTGGTGGCATTACTTTTAGGGATTGGTATAGGAATACGCATTATTCACCAGATTAATTTACGGCTAAAAGAATCGGTTGATTTTTTAGGAAATGTAGCAACGGGAAATTTTTCGCATGATGTTGCAGCGCATCGGTTGCTAGATAAAAGTGAATTTGGGGTTTTATCCAAATCCATGAATCAGATGAATCAAAATATTCGCTCCTTAATCAAACAATTGCTGAATACTTCGGAACAGGTCGCAGCAGCTTCGGAGCAATTAACGGCTAGCGCCGAACAATCCGCGCAAGCGTCACAGCAAATCGCTGTCTCTATTACCGAAGTTGCCGCTGGTGCGAATCGTGAATTAGAAATTGCCGTTGCCACCAATCATATTGTAGAAGAAATGGCAAAGGGAATTCAGCAAGTTACGGAAAATACAACGGGTGTTGCGAAAACTGCGGAATCAACGACTACATCTGCTTTTGAAGGGGGGAAAGCTATTGAAAAAACAATAGCGCAGATGGGGGCAATTAATAAACGAACGGAAGATACAGCGGATGTTATTGATGAGTTAGAAGCAAAATCAAAAGATATTAATACCATGGTAGCATTGATTTCAAATATTGCCGATCAAACCAATCTGCTTGCCTTAAATGCAGCGATCGAAGCGGCAAGAGCAGGTGAACATGGCAGAGGATTTGCTGTTGTTGCGGAAGAAGTGCGCAAATTATCGGAACAGTCGGCGAGTGCATCAAAGGATATTCAAGTTCTTATCAAGGATGTGCAGACAAGAACCCAAACCGCCGTTACTTTTATGAAAGAAAGTAAACGAGAAGTTGCAAGCGGGGCGGAACTTGTTGATATTGCAGGGAGAACATTCAATGAAATTGTTAATATGATTAAAGGTATTACTGAAGAAATTACGAGTATTTCAGCTGCTGCAGAAGAACTCAGTGCTGGAACGGAGGATGTTGTAAATTCAACGGAAAATATAAAAAAACAAAGTAGTAAAATTTCCGAAGAAACACAAACGGTTTCAGCGGCAACCGAAGAACAATCCGCATCTATGCAAGAAATTGCGGCAGCCAGCACCCATTTATCGAAATTGGCAGCCGATCTCCAAAACGAAATTCAAAAATTTACAATTTAATATATAGCAAAAAAGCACTCGAAAGAGTGCTTTTTTGCCACTATTTATGGATCTGCTATACTTGTATTACCACTTTGTGATGATTCCACCATGGGTTAATCCGGCACCGAAGCCGTAAAGAAGTAAAATATCGCCTTTTTTGATTTTTAAATTTTGCTGCCCTAACCAAATAGCTAATGGAATGGATGCGGAAGATGTATTACCATAGAAATCATTACTGATTAAAGTTTTTTCAAAAGGGAAATTCAGTTTTGCGCACATACTTTTTATCATACGCAAATTGGCACTGTGGGGGATGAACCAATCAATTTGATTGAGTGACAGGTTGTTTTTGTCTAAAAGAGTTTGAATGCCAGTCGGAATATTTTTAATCACATATTCATATAAGAGCGGTCCTTCTTGCTGGAAAATATGGTCTTTTTCAAAAGGTTTATCATTTACCGTTGGCGCTAAATTGCTGCAGGCGACAAGCGGGGCTAAACTTCCATCTGATGTAAAATAGGATTGTAGAATTTTCTGATGCGATGAATTTTTTTCCATGAGTACAGCAACAGCCGCATCACCAAATAAAATACAGCTACCACGTTCGGTATAGTCGAGAATTTTTGATGTTGTTTCCGCAGCAATTAACAGTATTTTTTTGCTATGCCCAGCGATTAATAAAGAATCAGCTACACATAGACCATACGTAAACCCCGTACAGGCAGCGTTTAGATCCATTGTGCCAGCATTTTTAATTGCAAAGTGTCCTTGGACCAGGGCGGCAACGCTTGGCGTCAGGTGATCTGCTGTGAAAGTCGTTACAATAACCATATCGACATCAGCGATTGATAGTGAAGGGTTTTCTAAAAGTTTTTCGACCGCTTTGATTGCGAGATCGCTAGAAAATTCATTTTCAGCAGCAATATGTCGTTCCTTTACACCGGTGCGTTGAAGAATCCATTCGTCCGTTGTATCAATCATTTTTTCGAGATCAAGATTGGTTAAAATCTTTTTGGGAACATATGCGGCGATATCAATTATATTTGTATACATTTAAATACCTTCTTCATAAATTATTAATTATTAGTACCTAGTACTAATAATTGGCTAATTTATTTTAACACCGGATAGTCTATAATACAATGTTAAAATCGTGAGTTAAAGAATTTTAATTTATCTGGATATTCTATATTGAAAAGTGTTATAATATAGTTATATGAGTTAAAGAATTTTAATTTTTATAACTCGAAAATTATAAGGTGGCGTTTAGTATGAATCATTTCGCGAAGAAAATAACTTTATTGACACTGATAAGCGTAATCCAATTAGGATTTGCTGTCGGCTTTACAGAGGCTTCTCCTTTGCACTTTAATAATGACTCCTCTGCACAAGTTCAATTTTATGAAGGTCCTGGTGATCCTGGTCCTGGTAATCCAAATGAACTACGGCACGAACCGCAGCGACCTCCACAACCTCCAGAACCTCCACGACCTCCACAACCACCAAAATCGCACCACCACTGGTGGGATCTTTAATACTTCAAAAAGATATAGTAATTATTTTATCTAAAAAGTTAGGGAGTTATAAGACACTTTTCGTGTCTTAATTAAAGGGATTTTACACATTTAAACAAGGAGGCTATTTTCATGAGTATTTTATCCAAAAAAGGTATAATTGGGTTAGCGACAGGTGTTGCTCTTTTTGCAGGAACAATGAGTCCATTCGTTGCACAAGCATCTTCACCGAATGATGGTGAAGATGGAGTTAGACCTCCCGTGATGGATCAACATCAAATATCACCTGATAAAGTGGCCCAGAATTTGTCAGATACATTTGGTATAACGAAAGCTGATATTTTAGACTATGTCAATGAAGGTGTTGGTGTAAGAGAATTGTCCACAGGCTGCTTCTTGGCAAAAGCCAGTGATAAATCTTTAAAAGATGTTATGAATATTAAAATGAAAAAGGCAAGCTGGCGCGATGTTGGTCAGTCTTTAGGTCTTACAAAAGAAAAAATGGAAGCTACTGGCAATGAAATTGCCGCAGCTCGACTTGAAAGTAAATTAAAAATTGCTAAACAAACGGGATTGGGACTTCTGCAAGATGGCTATCAACCGAATGATATTGCACTTGCCAATGAACTTGCCACAAATAGTCAAAAATCAATTAAAGATGTTCTAGCTATGAAAAAGATGAATAATACGTGGGAAGATGTAGCAGATTCTTTAAATGTTGATGAAAGTACATTTAGAAATGATATAAAAAATATTCGGGAGGCTTTTTCTAATGATGGAGAATTTCCTGGACAACATAACTCATTTTCGCTTTAAAGGCCTATAAAACGACAAAAGCCGTGTACTCAAGGGTATGCGGCTTTTTGCAGTCTATAGTGATGGCAGATTATTTCAATTAGCATTTAAAAAAAATATAGTTGACAAAGTTTCATATAAATACTAGAATGATATTCATAGTATTCATATAACTAGAGTATGATATTGCTTTGGCGGAAATATCTGTATGTTTATGTTATATATTTTATTCTTTTCAAGATCGTTTAAAATTACATATCGTTTATCAACTGACTAGAAAACTAGAGGTTATAAAATTTGCATTATGCATATTTTATAACCTTTTTTTTATGCCAATCCAGCGATTGCTAACTATATGATAGTAGTAGGTTTAATACCATGCTGTTATATATGCAATATAAGAAATTATATTATAAATTTTGAAAGGTCAAAGGTGGAAATTATGAAAATTAGCAAAATTATTATCGTAGTAATGATGAGTTTAGTAAGTATTGTCCTGCTTACGGCATGCGGAACAACCAATGAGACAAAGACAAGTGATACAAATGTAAAGACAATTATTGTTGGTACAGGCAATAATTATGAACCATATTGCTATTTAGATAAGGACGGGAATTTAAGTGGTTATGAATATGAGGTATTAAAGGCAGTCAATGAATTATTGCCGCAGTATAAATTTGAATTTCAGACGTATGATTTTGCGAATGTGCTTATTTCATTAGATGCTGGCAAAATTGATATTGGTGCACATCAGTATGAATCAAATGAAGAACGTCAGAAAAAATATTTATTCGGACAAGAGAGTTATACGACGTATACAACGTATGTTACGGTAGCAGCAAAAAATGAAACAGTTCATTCCTTAAGTGATTTACAGGGCAAGAAGGTTAAGACTTCAACTGGCAGTAATTCAACGTATCTGTTGGAAAAATTCAATGAAACGCATAAAGATAATCCGATCATTTTGGCTTATGCCGATAATAGTACGGATGAAGAAACGGTTGTTGGCATTAATAATGGGGTCTGGGATGCAGTCATTGTAACAAAACGTGATGCGGATAAATTCAATAAGGCATATGGTAACGGGCAGGCTGTTCTCAAACAAGTGGGGGAACCTGTTGCTACATCCAAGACTTACTTTGTGTTTGCGAAAGGTAATACGGAATTGCAGACGGCAATTGATGGAGCTTTGAAAAAATTAAAAGAATCTGGTAAATTAGCTGAGATTTCTACGAAAGTAATTGGCGGTAATTACACAGAAAGTGAGTAAATAGCGATGGTGGATTTGTTTGATTGGGACAGGTTTTTTACAAATATACCCCAAATTGTAGCGTATCTACCGGTTACTTTTAAAATTGTTTTTTATGCTACGTTGTTTGGTGTCATTTTGGCTCTGGTGGTTGCCGTGATCCGGATAAAAAAAATACCGATTCTTCAGCAGGTGGCGGGGATTTATGTATCTTTTATGCGTGGTACTCCAATGTTGGTTCAATTGTTGGTTGTATTTTACGGGATCCCGATCGTGATGCAGCAATTGTTCAATATTAATGTCAATCGGTGGGATAAAATTATTTTTGTATATATTACATATATACTCAATCAGGGAGCTTTTTTATCGGAAATCTTTAGGTGCTCCATTTTAGCGATACCGACTGGACAACTGGAAGCGGCTTACTCTGTTGGATTGACACAATTTCAAGCTTTTCGGCGGATTATCCTGCCTCAGGCAGTGCGGGTAGCGGTTCCGAGTTTTGGCTCTGACTTTATCGGGTTGTTTCAAAATACATCATTGGCATTTTTAATAGGTGTTGTAGACATTATGGGTAGAGCAAAAACCATTGGGACAGCTACAAAACATGTATTAGAAGCGTATGTTTTTATTGCGATATTTTTTATTATCATCAGTTTGCTGGTCAAAGGTGCGTTTTATCTTTTAGATAAAAAATTAGCCTATGGCAGATAAGGAGATACGATGGGGTTTAATTTTATTTATTTTTATGACTCTGTGCGATCGGGTATCGAGTATCTGCCGAATACCTTTGAACTGACCTTTATTCCAATATTGGTTGGCTTATGTTTGGGAATATTGATCGCTGTAATTCGGGTTTATAGAATTCCATTTTTCGCCCCGTTATTGGCTGTTTTGATTACGTTATATCAGGGTATACCGCTTGTCGTAGCCTTGATGATTTATCATCTTTTGTTTATGGCTACATTCAATAATTTTGCAGCGGTTTTACATTTAAGCATCAGCATGGCTGATATTAATACGATTTGGATTGGTATTTTTGCTTTATCACTGCATGCGACCTGCTATATGGAAGAATCCATAAAAGGTGCGTTTTTCTCCGTTGACCAAGGGCAGTATGAGGCAGGGTATTCAGTAGGCTTGACGAGGCTGCAAACGTTGCGACGGATTATTATTCCCCAGGTTATTCCAGTAGCATTGCCGATGCTGACAAATAATATTGTGGGTACCATTAAAGGTTCTTCGATTGTTATGGTTATTGGAATAACAGAAGTATTGGCAGGTTCTGTTGTTCCAGCTTCAAAAACATATGCTTTTTTTGAAGGCTATATCGCTGCTGCTTTGATTTATTGGATTTTTACAATCCTTGTCGAAAAATTTGCCAGGCGTATTGAAAAACGGGGTGATAAATACAGGAGGAATTTAGTATGATCGAAATTAAAAATGCAAAAAAGTCGTTTGGAAAAAATGAGATATTACACGATGTTTCTATCCAAGTTAATAAAGGTGATGTCATTGTAATACTTGGACCAAGTGGTTCAGGAAAAACAACTTTATTGCGCTGCATTAATTTTTTGGAAAAAGCCGATGCCGGTACATTGACAATTGGTGAGCAAACGGTAGATTTGAAAAAAGCTTCAAGCAAAGAAATTTTGGAAATTAGACGCAAAACAGCGTTTGTTTTTCAAAATTATAGCTTGTTTCATAATAAAACAGCATTGGAAAATGTTATGGAGGGGCTGATTACAGCACGGCATATACCATATGAGGTAGCGAAAAAGAAAGCAGAAGATACATTAGCCTGGGTGGGGTTATTGGCAAAAAAAGATGCCTATCCATGCCAGTTATCAGGGGGACAGCAGCAGCGTGTTGGAATTGCCAGAGCCGTGGTCTTAGATCCTGAGGTTATCTTATTCGATGAGCCAACCTCAGCACTGGATCCTGAACTGGTGGGCGAAACACTGGCGGTTATAAAAAGTGTGGCTGAGCGTGGTATTACAATGATTGTTGTCACACATGAAATGTCTTTTGCACAAGATGTTGCGAGCAAAGTTGTCTTTATGGATGGTGGTTTTATTGTCGAAGCGGGTACTCCAGCAGAAATTTTCCGACATCCCAAAGAAGAACGAACAAAACAGTTTTTGGCACGAATTATTTCGGCGGAAAATATGTATTATATTTAATATCGTGAATGAAATAGGCTGATACCTGGTGGCTTTAAGCTAATCGAGTTATGAGCTTTTCAATGAGGAGGAAGCTGCGTGGGTGAAATATATTCGGGGATTCGTGAAAGCAGACCCCATACATTTAATGATTTAGGCGATACCAGCCAAAATTTAGAACAAGATTTTAACAAGGGTTGTTTGAAAAAGGCGGATCGCAGTTTCGCACAGGGACTGCAATGCCAACAGATTAACAGTATGGCAGCATTGATGTCGTTGGATGATTCAGTGTTTATTGCTCATTCGCCGCAAGGCTGCATAGGTTGTACTACAATGGCAACCGATGGTTTTCGTGTAGGTCAGGCTCATCGTGGTGTGAAGCTGATAAAAAATCCACGGATTATTGTGAGTAATATCGATCAAAATGATGTTGTTTTCGGGGGTGAAAAAAAACTTCAGGAAGCGATTGTCTATGCCGGGGAACGTTACAATCCTAAATTGATCTTTATCTTTACCTCATGTGCATCCGGCATTATTGGTGATGATGTTGATGCCATCGTTCGAGATTTACAACAAACGAATAAAGCCTTATTGATACCGATTCATTGTGAAGGCTTTAAATCAAAAGTGTGTGCATCTGGTTTTGATGCGGCATTTATTTCGATAGCAAAGTATATTTTAAATAAAGAAAAAATTGAGAAGATACCAAATTTGATCAATTTATTTGCCCCAACAACCGTAAGTTATAAAGATCAACTGGAAATTGAAAGAATGCTGGCGACATTGGGGGTAGAAGCAAATTATATACCATTTTATAGTTCACTGGAAAAAATAAAGAAAATACCAGCCGCGGTGGCATCGACTTCCATTTGTAAAGTTTTTGCCGATGAGTTTATGCAAGAACTCGCCGATGTTTATGATATTCCGTTTTCTCATACGGTAATGCCAATTGGTGTACGAAATACCGATAAGTGGTTTCGTGGCATCGCGAAAATTGTTGGTAAAGCCAATGAAGCAGAAAAAATCATTGAACAAGAGCATGCTCGAGTTTTGCCGGAAATTGCCAAGATCAAAAAGCGGCTCCAAGGTAAAAAGGTCTTTATTTGCGGTGGTACAGGACGATCGTTTGCGGCTGCGGCTTTATTAGAGGACTTTGGCATGGAACTGGTTGGTTTAGAAACACCTACATATGATGTTGATGCGCAGATTGATATTGAATATTTAAATGGAATTCATAAGAATTTTGTGGTGGATATTGCCAATATGCAGCCATTTGAGCAGATTAATCTTGTCAAACGGTTGAAGCCAGATGTATTTATTGGCGTGCCAACTTGGGCGGCACGACTTGGTATTCCAACTACGCATGTTTTAGATATGAAACGACCAACGATGGGGTATGATGGTATTTTGTATTTGGGCAATAAAATTGCCGATCAGGTAGATAATCCGGGATTTAATGTGAAACTTGCCAAACATGCTAGACTACCTTATCGAGAAAGCTGGTACACAGAAAATCCATTTAAATATATCGAAGGATAGGAGTTTGAACCATGTCAAAAGTAACGGAAAATCCAAGAGGCAATTGTGTTCTTGGGGGAATTAATGCAGTATTAGGAGCCATTGACAGGGCATGTCCTATCTTTCATGCAGGGCCTGGCTGCTGCATGCAGACAAGTGCCGGTGAGTCGGGACAGGCTGGAGGTAAGACACCATTTTTTGTATCGAGTGTGTCAATTCCCTCTTCAAATATGTTAGAAAAAGAAGTGGTCTTTGGTGGTGAGGACAAACTTCGCAGTACGATTCAAGGAACCATTGAGGTCATTGATGCGAAAGCTTATTTTGTATTGACCGGCTGTACGGCTGGAATTATTGGTGATGATATTGTAAGTGTTGTTGATGAATTTCGCGCCAAAGGTCATCCAATTTATGCGATAGAAACACCGGGATTTGCCGGCAATAGTGATTATGGGTATGAAACTGTTTTCAAAGTTTTTTTGGACCAGATCGTAGAAAAGGGAAGACCTAAACAGAAAAATCTGGTGAATTTATTGGGTATTATCCCCAATCATGATCCTTTCTGGAGTGGAAACTTCGAGGAATTGACTCGTATTTTAAATAAACTTGGT